>JAEEGK010002052.1_pt1 | contig 50357 bp, 51 predicted proteins | sample 8958771 | NCBI WGS metagenome assembly JAEEGK01 (sample SAMN16246547, study PRJNA631951) | gut metagenome | biome: gut microbiome; feature: rumen; material: SC-attached | host: Bos | place: Iran: Karaj | collected 2018-10 | reverse complement strand
AGCTCACCGCCCGGCGGAAACAGTCCTCAGACAGCGTACATTTCTCAGCGCAGGTTTACGGTGGAAGCAATGTCCGGCTTTCGAAAATCGTCTCCACCCAGTTCGCTACACCAGGGGACAGCATTCCCAAAGCCATTACGGTTACCAAGGTTGACAAGCCTCTTGAGGCCGATATTCTCGGAGAAACAAGTGGCGAGACGAACCTTCCCGCCATGGATAGCATCCTCACGCACCGTCTCGATTCCCTGGGCTATCCGCTGGAACACCGACTCATCCTGATGGACGAGGAAGTAGTTTTGGCCGAAACCCAAACGCCGGCGTACATTTCTTCCTCGCGGGATGAGCACATATCCATGACATCCATCGCCAACCGTGGTGCCGGATATGAACTATACTGCGAACCTATGACCGGTTCCATTCTCCGGGGAATGATTGGCGTCCTCCTGATGTCTGCCGGCATTCTCCTGATTCTGGCACTGGTCTTCTACCAGATGGTACGCGCCCTTCGCAAGCAGCGCGAGTTGGATGAAATGAAGTCCGATTTCACCAGCAATATGACCCACGAGCTGAAGACCCCCATCGCCGTGGCGTATGCGGCCAACGATGCTATGCTGGTCTATGGTCTTGACAAAAATCCTAAGAAACGGGAAGAATATCTGAAGGTAACCCGGGAGTCCCTGGAGAAACTGAACGGAATGGTGGAGCAGATCCTTTCCATGTCGATGGAGAACCGGGACCGCCTCTCGCTCCGCATAGAGAGTACGGAGCTAAAGCCGTTGCTGGAGTCCGTCGCGGCACAGGCCCGCCTCAGTGCCGGGAAGCCCTGCCAGATAGCCGTCAGCGTCATACCTGAGGGTCTCACTGCCGATATAGACGCTTCCCTGATGTCCAGCGTCATTGCCACACTCCTGGACAATGCTGTCAAGTACTCCGGCGACAGCGCAGACATCCATCTCTCTGCCGACGAGAAGGATGGCCACGTCCGGATATCGGTCCGTGACAAAGGCATCGGCATCGCTCCTGAGAAGCAGGCCCATATCTTCGAGAAATTCTACCGTGTACCCACCGGTGATGTCCACGATGTCAAGGGTTACGGTATCGGCCTTTTCTTCGCAAAGACCATCGTAGAGAAGCACGGTGGCCATATCTCCGTTGATAGCGAACCCGGCAAGGGCAGCACATTCACCATCGAACTATGAATTACAAGGTACTGTTGGTAGAAGATGAAAGGACGCTCTCCGGCATCGTGAGAGACGCCCTGGAGACGATGGACTTCTCCGTCGAGCTGGCCTATGACGGATCGGAAGGCCTGCGCCGATACTTTGAAATCCGTCCCGACATCCTGGTGGTGGACGTGATGATGCCCAAGATGTCCGGTTTCGATATGGTGAAAGCCATCCGACAGAGCGACAAGGAAACGCCCATCCTGTTCCTGACCGCAAAGACCGCCGTGGATGACGTCGTAACCGGATTCAACCTCGGGGCGGATGACTACCTCAAAAAGCCCTTTGCCATTCCCGAGCTGGTAGTCCGGATGAAAAACCTCTTGGAAAGAAGCGTGGGAAGGGCCCTTTACCAGGAGAAAGACCAGGAATCCTATAACATCGGTGAATACCTGTTCACTCCCGAGTCTGCAACACTGCTTCACAAACACACCGGCGAGTCAACCCTCATTCCGCGCCGCGAGGCCGATATCCTCCAACTCCTTTGCAAAGGCAGCGGCAGCATCATCCCCACCCAGAACATCCTCCTGTCCCTCTGGGGCGACGACGACTTCTTCAACGCCCGCAGCCTCCAGGTCCTCATCACCCGCCTCCGTCACCGCTTCTCCCGCGACCCCCGCATCCAGATCCTTAACGTCAGAGGAACCGGTTACAAGTTGATATCAGAATAAGATCAGTGGGGAAGAACATACGCCCTCACATCCATCGCCTTCCCGCCCTTCACAACAGCGCTGACCTTCGTTTCCTCCAGCCGGAAGCCATTCTTCTCCAACACTCGGGCCGATGCCAGGTTCTCAGGGAATACTTCTCCGATGATGCGCTCCAGTGCCAGCTCCCGGAAAGCAATCGTGCAAATCTGCTGCACGGCCTCCGTACCAATACCCTGTGACCAGAACGGCGTCAGAATCATATAGCCGATCGACCCGGCATTGTGCTGCTCTTCGGCCACCCTCTCCACGGAAATGCTGCCGACAATCTGCTCGTCCACGACGATAGCCCGCCAGACGCCCTCCTTGCCATCATTCTCCGCCACCATCCCCAGCCACCAGTCGGCATCCGCTTCGGTGTAAGGATACGGCAGCCGGTCCGACAGGTATGTCCTGTCAACGGCATTGCAGAGCGCCATCAGCGATTCCCGGTCAGCAAAGGTCCATTTATGAAGGTCAACGGTCATATTCCATTCAGGCCAAACAGATTGATTGCAAATTTAACCATTATTGGACAGATGGGCAAATGGACAGTGGCCGATGCCAATAAAAAAGCGGCCGAAGCCGCTTCATTCATTCTTCCTCTTTCATCTTCAATCGATCAAGAATGCTGTCACAGGCTTTCATCAGCCGCTTGTAGTAGAGGAAGCCTATGATAAACAGTGCGACGACAGTGAGGACTAAGAGTAGGACCATTTTCATTCCTTGTTCAGGAGTACTCCAGCTGTGATAGACGGTGGGGGCAAAGGTTCCGGCGAGGATGACGGCCGCGGTCATAAACACGAAGAAATACCGATGATACTGCTGTTTGAAGCGTTTGACCTTCTTGGTAGCGGAGAGGATGTCCTCCTCGTAGAGGGTTTCTTTCGACAGATTCTTGTACATGCGGAGCATGGCCCAGATGGCAATCACGATAAAGAAGGACACCGCGGCCGGGAACCACCAGTCAATGTGCCTGATGATGGAGATGACAATGACCAAAGGGATGCCCAGCGCACCGGCGATGAGGCCGCTTTGCTTGTCCTTCGAGAGCCAACGGACGTCGGACTTGAATGCTTTTTCCATCAACTTCTCGTTGATGATCTGCTGCTTGTCGAACCGTTCCTTCAGTGCGGCGTAATCTTGCCGCATCTGCTCCAGTTCCTGATTGATATCGAATTCTTCCTTGTTCATAGTACGAGTGATTAAAGATTGGACTTTTTGAGTTCTTCCTTGATTCGATGCAGCTGGAAGGAAACATTCTTTACCGAGATGCCCATGATGGCCCCGATCTCCTCGTAGCTCAGGCCTTCGAGCCAAAGGAGGATGATGCCGCGGTCCACCAGCCCTAGCCGGTTGATGCGAGCATACAGCCGTTTGGTCTGCAGCGCCCGGTCATCCGTATCTTCAAAGGGGTCGATGTCCACGCTCAGGGGAACCCGCTCGCCACCCCGCCGCCGTTTCTTGTTGGCATTAAGGCAGCAGTTCAGTGCCACACGGTAAATCCACGTCCGGACATCGGACACTTCGCGGAAAGAGTCGTAACCCTTCCAGAGCCTGATCAGAATCTCCTGGAAGAGGTCGTCGATTTCGTCTGAATCATTCGAGAACATATAGCACACTGAGTAGATGGTACTCTTATGCTCCCTGACCAGACGGGTAAATGTTTGTTCCTTGTTATCCATCATTTATCGAATCTACACTCATTAGACAACGGGAATTCAAAAAAACTATATTAAAAATGAAGAAAATGATTTCGCTTGTATTCCTGTATGGTAGTGTAAATGTAGCATTTTTCCCCGACAGGCCAATAAGAAAGCGCTGACAGAGAGCATCTGCCAGGGCTGACCGGTTTAGGTTTCTGTCTATATTGAAATATGCGCTGGCGCATTCTGGGAGCGTTCGCGGGACGTTCCCCCATCACAGCAAGACCCCTGTAACCCATAAGGGCTGCAGGGGCCTATTCATTTCGATAAACAGGGTATTTACCTCACTACTTGAGTTTAGACAACCAATCGACCAGTTTCTCTAGTACCTCCGGAGCAAAGGTCTCTTCAATGTCCCGGTATTCATTGGTCATCCCTGTCTGGCAATGTTGAAACATGTGATTTACACCTTCTACCGTTTCGAACTTGTTGCAAGGGTTGTCAGGCAGGCTGCTTCGCAGCGCTCCCAGGTTACTCTCGGCTTCCACCTGCATGTCCTTGGTCCCATTCAGGGCTAGAACGGGGCAACTGATGACGCCAAGCAGCGGGCGGACGTCCAGCGTCACAAAATGCTTCAGATAGGGCATGTTGAGTTGTCGGATGACGGCGGTGAGATTTTGCGACAGGGCCGCAGGGAGCTCGAATTGAGACGCCGACGGCGTCGGCATCCCGGATGTGCTGGCATCAAACACTGTTTCCAGTGCTTTGCAATAGCTGTCGATGGTTTCGGCAGGAATACCTGCCGCAGCAAGAGAGACGCGGTTCTGCCAGAGCAATGTTTCCTTGCCGGACACAACCATCCCGGAGAGCGAAACGATGAAATCGGCCTTTTTCTCTGCAGCCAGCATCAGCGCGATGGTACCGCCTTCGCTATGGCCGATGACGCCCACCCGGTCGAAGCGCTCCCGCAGCAGGCCGATGCCGGCAAGCGCGTCGTTCTTCATATCCTCCGTCGTGCAATGGACGAGGTCCCCGGTGGACTCGCCAAAGCCCCTGTCGTCGTACCGCAGCGTTGCTATCCCGGCGCGGGCCAGGGCATCGGCAATCACCGCAAAAGGCTTGTGCTCATAGATTTCCTCATCCCTATTCTGGAGGCCGCTGCCGGTAATCATAATCAGGACCGGCGTCTTGCGGGAACAGCCCTCCGGCAGTACCAGCGTTCCTTTCAGCACAGCGTCTCCATTGGCGAAAGAGACCTCCTCCTGAGCATAAGGGAAAGGCCCTTGAGGGGTCTGCGGCCGATTGAGCTTTTCTTCACCCGGCGTAAGTGTCAGGGGCAGAGAAGCTCCCATTTGTTTGAATGTCCCCGCAATTTGCTTGATCAACCAAAGGCCTTCATATGTAGCTCCGATGGAAGGCACCTTGATGGTAATACTTCCGGTAGCCGTCCTCGTAACCTCTATGGGAATCCCTTTTGCGCCCTGGTCCGGCGAATCCATCGTTGGATTCTCCTCGTCCAGATGGAAAACAAGGGATATTTTTGTGCCTTGAACATCCAGTTTACCGGACCATGTTCCGGTCTGGGCATGCGAGAACAAAGCGATAGAAAACAGCAGGATAGCGGAAAAAATATACTTTTTCATTTGATACTCCAATCTACAAGTTGTTTTTTGATAAGATACTGATTCCTACTTACTCTCCAGTGAGTCAATCAGACTGTCGCAGGAAGACATCAGTTTCTTGTATTTTCTGACAGTAACCAGGACCGCGATGAAATAAGTGACAAAGAGCAATCCGAAAACCCACAGCATATCATTTCCGGAGGTCCCTTGCGAATAGATTCGGAGAATGATATAGGCAGTCATGGCCACGGCCGGGATTGCCCCAATCACCGTTGACAGATGATAAAACCTTTTGTATCCCTTGACATTCTTGGCCACGGTCAGGACATCGCTCTCAAGAAGACTCTGATTGTTGAATCGTTTCTTCATCCAAAGCACGAAGATCAAGTCTATAATTGCCCAGGCGGCCACAGCGGCGGCGAACAACATCGGCCATCCGATTGCATTGCAGATTATCACAATCATAGGGATGGTTGTAATATCCATCATCATCCTGGTTTTGAGGTCATTCCCGATGAAAGATGCTTTTTGTTTCTGAATACGCTCCAGAAGACCTTTATTGACGATCCTCTGCTCACTGAGCGTCTCTTTCAAGTCGTTGAATTCAGACTTGAGTTCCTGCAGTTCTTTAGAGTTGATATCCACGGGTTCCATTGTTTTGCTCATTTAGATGTTAGACATTTGCTTTAACTGTTCTTTGATGCGAACGAGCTTGATGGAAACGTTCTTGGCAGAAATGCCGAGGATGGCGCCAATTTCGTCATAGCTCAGGCCTTCGAGCCACAACAGGATGACACTTCTGTCAACGAGTCCGAGCGCATTGATTCTCTTGTAGAGATGCTTTACCTGAAGGGATTTCTCATAATTGTCCTCGTAGGGTTTGACATCCATATCGAGAGCCACCCGCTCACCAGCCCTCTTCTGCTTCTTGTCATAATTGAGGCAGTAATTTAGGCTTACACGGTAGATCCACGTCTTGATATCACTTTTCCCCTCGAAGGAATCAAATCCCTGCCAGAGTCTGATCAGAATTTCCTGAAACAGGTCATTCACCTCGTCTTCATCCTTGGAAAACATATAGCAGACAGTATAGATTGTCCGCTTATACTCTTCAACGATTCTTGAAAATCTTTGCTCTTTCGTTTCCATTTCTTATTCGTTCTCACCCGTTAGACAACGAACCGTGTGAAAAACTACAAATAATTACGATTTATCACAAAATTAAAAATTCACGAAAACAATAAAACAGCGATCGATAAATGCGATATGTATGTAGTATCCCCGCCAGGTACTCACATACGGTTTGGGGGCTATCAATAGAGAAGAAACCACCTACCCTTCGACAGAAAGCTTGCGAGCATTGTTAATCCATAAAAGGAATAAACACAAATAGCGTTTTAGAATTCCCAGCTCAATTCTATTACCTGTAATTGGGTATATATAATTGCTGTCATCTATTTGTCTCTGGCCAACGTAGATTCCTCCTCCCATAGTGGCTAAATTATGGAATATCTTATAGCGCATACGCGATTCGTCAGACAGCATGTACTTTAGGTGGAATCTTGCGGGAAGTATAATTGCATCAACAGTTTCTTGCCCTCTCAGTTTACATGCGACATACCTATGGTTACCATCTATAATATGGTATCTTTTTGTAAACTCCAACCAAACAAGCAAGATCGGATTAATACTGTGGGTTCTAACATATGACTGCACCGTATTATGATACACTTTTGACTCATCGCAAAATAGACGTTCATCATCTATGGGAACCTTAGCTGCCTGAATTGATGTGCTATCCAAATCACGCAGGATCCGATTTATATCCCACTCTAAGGAGAATAAACGGTGATTATGCTGATCGTTAATAACAGTTTGAAAGACTCCGTTTGCATGCGGGCCTAACTCGGTTAATAATGAATGGTTGGAAAAATAGTCATCATAGCATTCGATTTCCATCAGAAAAGAAGGATATACACATGTTATCCCAGTTCTATCTAGAATTTTCTTGAGATTTGAGATATAGGGGTGCATATTATACCATTCATTTTGTTAACACTGCAAATCTACAAAATGTCACAAAATAAGGCCACAAAACTGGTGACATTTATGGTTTAGTGACAATCATTCTTTCGTCTTTATTTTGCTAAATGTTTTTACCTTGTAACGAATTGCATAACAAATTAGGATTCCTTCTTCCACCCCCTCCAGCGCCTCCTTGACAGCGTTCTCCGGCAGCACAACGGCTTCAACGCCCACATTGCAGGTAAGGCGGAAGTTGTTGATGGCGGTACGGCGGAGTTTTTTCTGGGCCTGTTCCAGTTCCTGGAGGCGAACGGCCAGTTTATTGTGCCCATCGGTGAGGCGTTCCTCCGTAGCGCGGAGGTCATGACGGGTGATATGTACGCAGCAGATCAGGTCTAGGATGGCTCCGAGGTAGAGCAAGGCTATAACAGAGAAGATGATGTAGGTAATCTCGTGTTGTTCGACCTTCACCATCAACTCCTCCAGCATATCAAGGACGTGATTCATAATCTACGTGCTTTATTGATGTCGTTTTGGGAAAAGGTTATGCAGAAATTGCGGGAGCCGCCGCGTTCATAGAAATAAACGCGAAGGACCTGGCCGCGAGTGAGCGTCACCTTGTCGAAGGTGAAAACAGGGCGGGACGTGCCGTCTGGGGCTGTTACACCCAGACCGTAGGACTGTCTTGGGAAGATGGCTTTTTCGTATTGCAGGCCGCGTTTGGTCTTGCGCTTGCTCTCTATGGCAAAGCGCGGATCGGAGAGGTCGTAGCTCACGGAGGAGCCGTTCTTGATGGAGAAGACAATGAAAAGGACATCGTCCCTCACCAGAAGATTATCGCAGAAGACCTCGATTCCGTAGTCTTTTGCGCCGATATGGTAGAGTTCTTTGGGCATTTCGGAAATGGTTTGAAAGGAATGCGCTGAAAAAGAAAAAGAGGTGTCCGCTGGCGCGGAAGGGCGTGCCTCCGAGGGACCGGCAGTTCCGGCGGGACGGACAGGGATGCGCGTATCGACGTCCAGCCGCTGCGGGTGTTCGCGGTACGCGATCAGGAAGGTGTGCATGGCGCCGGTGCTCTCAAGGCAACTCATCGAGGTGCAGATGTCGAAGGGCTCGCGGGCCTTGACAGCAACGTAGTCCTTACTGCCATCGACAATCTTGGCGACAATGGCCTTATTGCCGAGGTTGACGTATTTGAGCTCGGAGCCGAAGCGGATGTGGACCACCTGCGTGGTGGAGATAAAAAGCGTGTCCGGGGCCTGTGCAAAGGCGATTCCGGAGCATAGCCACCCAAGTGCGAAGATGGCAGTCAAAAGTTTTGTTTTCATCGTCTTTCAGCTTTTACAAGGTAAAACTCATAGCCGCTCACGACCGAGACGGAGACCTCTCCGGAGGCGCTCTTGGCTATGGTGGCGCCGGTGCGGATGACCGTGGAAGCGATATCCCCGACCAGTCCGCCGAAGGTGGTCCCGGCGGTGGAGATGGCGTCATTGGTGGCGGTGCGGCTGTTCTTTTGGGACGACGTTTCCGGGCAGTAGATGCCCTGCAGGCCGTCGGTGTCGTAGGCATCGAGCGCCAGCGGGATGATGCGGCCGTTTATTTCGAGGGAACGAACTTGTAGCTCCAGCCGGTCGCCGATTTTGCAGATGGCGGCAAGGTGGGTATTGGCCGGGATGCGCACGCTGTCCTGGTTGTAATCTTCCAGCAGGCGCAAGGTAACACGCTGGCCGCTCGTTATCTTCTGGTCTCTGACGAACATACATTTGAAGGGCCGTTTGGCACCCTCGTACTGCACGGCTGCATCCTCAAACTCATCATCCAAGGATGAGATAATGCCGTCGGACGAGCCCACAGCAGAGAGGTCTATAGACTGGGGTTCTGCCTTGGGTTCCTCAGTTGGTGCTGTCTCAGATGTCCCGCCGGTCAGCACATCCCGCACCATTTCCGCCCGGCGGCGGTCATAATCCAGACGCTCCTGCTCGGTCATCGGGCGGGAAGCAGAGCTGCCACCTCCGGAAGATCGCCGGGATGGGGCCGCAGACGAGGATGCGGATGAAGGAGGAGGCGTGCCGAAGGTCCTTGCCACGGCCGCTTCGTCGCTTTGCTCCTGCGTCATGGCGGGGGAACTGTCGGTCTGGGGCGTTGGCCTACCATCAGAAGAGACCAGAGAGATTTCTTCATCTTCGGTCAGTTTCCCAAGTTCGGCAAAGTAATCCTCCGTGGATACGCGTCCACGGAAGGCTTCTGACTTGGAATCCGACATCTTCTGGACCTCGCCGTCTGGGATGGTCGCCGTCACGCTTTCCTCTGCCGGAGCCTTACTGCCGCCTCCGAACTGGGAGATAAAAACAAATATCAGAAAGCCAATCACCATCATGCAGATGGCGCCAAAGAGCAAGGCCTGTTTCTTTTTGTCAAGTTGCATGGTTTCAATGGAATAAAGAGATTGCACGATAGATATACCAGATGGCCCCAATCACGGAAAGGGCGATGCACACGTAGGCGCCGACGCGCACGATGCGCGAATCATTCTTCAACTCTTTCATCGTTTGCGGGTCTCTACAAGGTTATTTTCTACCACCTTGAACTTCTCGATAATGAGTCCGTGTGGGTTCACGTCCGAGCGTCCGGCGTTGATAAGCTGGCAGGTGGAAACAAAGGAATACTGGCTCACGGTGCTCTCACGGACCACATACTGCCGTGCATACGTGCGCACCTGATAAGGATAGGAAGTGCTCACGAACTTCACCGAGTCAACAATCATCTGCTGGGAGATATTGGCCGATACCAGGCGCGAATAGTATCCCTTTTCGGCCAGGTCCTGCGAATACTCATAGGCACTCCGGTCGGCCAGATTGAAAGCCCGGTCCAGATTCTCCTGAATGGTTTGCTTCTGGGGTGAGAGGGTGAACATCAGTTCATGGAAGCGCGTCACATGGTCACGGATTTCCACGTCTTTGGAAAGAATAGCGTCCGTCTGAAGTGCCAGCAGCAGGCTTTTGCCCTGATCCAGCACATAGATTTTCTCGCGCTGCTTTTCGGCGAAAGTCAGGGCATACACGCCCACTACAAGGGCGAAGAGTAGGGAGCCCACAACCGCCACGACTGTCAGGCGGTTCTGGCTTTTGAAGGACTTCTCGATGTCCTTCGTCATGGATAGAATCTTATTCATAGTCAATGCGTTTTATTTGAATTTTCCAAGAAGCATCGCGCCCTTCTGCGCGGTGGTGGCAATGCCGCGGTTTACGTCGGAGGCACCGCTTCCGGAGATAATCCAGGAGGCCATCTGCGGCACGGCAAGCAGGCAAATCAGCGTCACCAGGTCCATCACGATAAGGTGCAGCGGGAATCCCAGCTGCGAGAGGTTCGGTGCACTCCAAAAGGCCGTAAGCATGGCATCCTTGAGCTTGAAGTTCACGAAGTCGATGAGCGCCGCCATCGGGCACCAGAAGGAAATCTGGATGTAGCGGGCAATCCATACGCTGATGTTGTTCTGGAAGCCCGGCATCAGCGACAGGGCAAAGACGAACGGGCCGATAAGCCCCAGGATGATGAGGTAGATGCTGCTCACCGCCAGCAGGATGTACTGCACCAGCTTGACGATGACGGAAATCAGTGCGGAAATGATATTCCCCACATTGTTCATCACCATCCCCACCTTGCCGCTCACGAAGCCCTTCACGCCGGCCCAGAGCCGCTTGAAGAATCCCGGCTTCTTTCCCTCCTGAATGGTGGCTTCGGCCAGGGACTCAGCCACGGCCGACGTCTCATAGGAAAGGGCGTCCACGGTGGTGTTGGACTTGTTGTTTTCCATCTCCGCATCGAACTGGCCTACCAGCGTTTCCTCCTTGGTCTTATCCTCGATGGAGGAATAAACGTCATTCACCTTACCCCAGAGGCCGGAAGGGTCCTTATCGACGCTGGCCGATATGGCCTTGGTGACGGTGTGGGTGATGCTGTCGAAGGGCACCAGAACGAACGAGTAGAAGTTGCAGGTCAGGAACAGGACGATGAGCGTCCGCACCACTGCCCGCATGTCCAGGCGTCCGTACGGGTCGTTCAGCATCTTGTTGTACCAGGTAATCAGGGAAAAGCTCGCGGCGATGCACGCCACGGCGCAGGCCATGCTGTAGATGGCGCTGTGGTCGCCGGTAAAGATGCTCAGCTTAATCTGCTGCAGCATGTCCGGATAGTTCAGTTTAATCGATGCCATGGTGCTACCAGTTGATTTTGAAGGCATCCTCCAAGGAATCGTAGGCTTCGGCCAGCCGCATTCCGCGGTCAATATCCTCGTAGGAATCCCGGATATGGTTGTACATGGCGGCGTTGGCCTTGCTGATCTGCCGGTTGCACTCGGCCAGCTGGGCCATACGCTCCTCCTCGCTCACCTGGGACTTGCTGTCCAGGTATTCCCGGGCACGTTTGACCTCCCGGGAGGCATAGAGCAGGTACTGGAAGCCCTCGTTTACCAGCGAACGCCCCTGGGCATAGGAAATCTGCTTCCCGTTCAGGTCCCTTACACGGTCCACATATTTGACGAACATAGAGGCCATCTGCTCGTAATTCTTGGCCATCTGGATGACCGACTGGGCCTTGTAGATGTCGCCCCGGACCTCCTTGTAACGCTTGTTCATCTCCTTCAGGAACTCCAGCTGCTCCTTGGCCACGCCGAGATTCTGGAGAAACTGTTCCGTGTTGATGACCATATTGTCACCGTCCTGCAGGAAGCCCAGGATGGACTGTGCCAGGTTCGATGCGTCGAAGGTGGCAAACTGGGCCGAGGCCCGCTGCTGCGAGCCAAAAAAAAGGGCGACGCATAGCCCCAAGGCGTAAATCAATCGCTTCATATCTCCTCCTTCTTTACAAGTTTCTTGATGGCTTTGATATAGCTGCCGCCGGATTTCTCCACGGCCGCCGCAAGGCGAATCTTATCTTTCTTGGCCGACGAAAAAGCAATCTGCTCCTCCGGAGAGACCTCCAGCCGCATCACGAAGGACTTCTTGTTCCCGAGGTTGAAGAACACCTCGCGCCCGGCCGCTCCGGGCACACGGAGCCGGTTCAGGCTAAGCACCATTCCTTTGTCATCTTCGGATAGGGACAGTTGCGCAGCCAGCTCATCGAACTTGTTGATATACTTGGTCTGGTCCAGCAGAATCTTCACGCCCGAATTCTCCACGATGGAGTCCTTGATGATGGGCGAGGAAATAATGTCTTTCAACTCCTGCGTTACGACCATGGCCGCCGTGCGGTGCTTTCTGGCCGTCTTCCAGAGTTCCAGCATGTAGGTGGCCATCTGGGTACCCATGATGGCCTTCCAGGCCTCCTCGATACACATCACCTTGAAATCATTGTTGCTGGACATCTTTTCCATAAAGGCGTCCATGATGACCAGCGTGGTGATGGGATAGATGACCGGATCGCCCTTGATATGGTCGATTTCGAAGACCACGAAGCGATCCTCCAGAATGTTCACGCTCTCGCGGGAGTTCAGTAGGTAGTCGTAAGGACCGCCCTTGTAGAACTGCTCCAGGGAGATGAGGTAATCCTTCAGGTCGAAGTATTCCTTCCCGGCCTCCTCGGCTTTGAGCAGGTCCCCGAACACGTCGCGGACGTACTCGAAGTAGTCGTTGAAAACGGGGTCGGCGCCCTCCGGCCATTGGCGCAGGAACTGGCTGATACTTTCCCGGACATACTTCTCGGCCGAGCTGGAAATCTCCACTTTGCCGTTCTTCCAGAGCGTCACCATCAGGGTGAAGAGGAAGTTCATGGCCTCGCTGTCAGCCTGGCTGAATCGCTTCACGTTCCGGAACGGGTTGAAGGAAATCGGCTTGCCCTTCTCGAAAGTGTAATACGTGCCATCCTTTCCGCCGGATTCCTCCTTGATGATATGGCAGAGGGCGCGATAAGAATCGCCCACGTCAATCAGGAAACAGTGCTGCCCAGCTACGTAGCAGCTGCGCAGGTACTTGTTCATAAAGAAGGACTTGCCGGAGCCGGACGGCCCCAGCAGGAATACGTTGTAGTTCTCAATCAACCCTGCATCCAGGGCCTTTTCCTGAATGTCGAATAGCTGCGGGACCAGCCGGATGCGGTCGCTCATTTTGAGAACGCCGTCGGCAATGCCCGTGTCGAATCCGTCATAAATATTCAGACACAGGGCGCTGTTCAGCTCCATTGTCATATACTCGCTGAATGCAAGGCCGGATTCGTTCCCCGGGATGGAAGTCCAGAACTGCGCTGGCGCATTGGCGATGTCCCTGACAGGGGTGACACCCAGCTTGGATATGGCAGAAGTCACCCGGTCGGAATCCCCGGCGGAAAGCACGTTCAGATGGCATCTGACGGTGCTCATCTGCTGCACGGCCGCCGTCTCCAGATACTCGTCGATTTCCTCGGCGTACTTGCGGTTCTCTGCGTTCCGTGCGCTCATGGACTGCATCTGTCGGCGCTTGGAATCCAGGCTGCCGTGAATGTCTTTGAGTGGTTCCTTCACACAGTACCAGTTGACCACGTGCTCGCAGTCCAGCGCCTGGCCAATCTCGTGCAGGTAGGACAGGGAAACGACGGAGTTTTCCGTACTGAGGTCCCGGTCCCGGCGGCAGGAAGCCACCTCGCCGGGCAGCTGGTCCAGGTCAGCAAACAGATGGCAGGCAATGGTCTTATCGCCCACGCGGATGCTGTCCGGGGCCACCTGCATGTCGCTCAGTACATCGGCCCCACCGTCCGTGAAGTTCAGGTAGTCCTGCAGGATGCCGGGGCGCTCGCTGCCGAAGATGTCCTCTTCGGTCAGGCGCCGCAGCGAAAGCAGGCTATTGCCTGCCAGCATAGTCCCGAACTGGTCGGCCGAAGAGAGCAGTCGGGCAACCTCGGAAGGCTTGGGAAGGCCCGCGCTGGGCATCCCCAAAAGGCCGCTGGAGCTGCCCCTGACGTTCTTTTTCGATGAGAAGGACAGCCAGAGCAGGCACCGGTGGTCCATGTATTCTCGGCCGTCAAAGTGCTCCTCATAGGCCTTTTCCAGAAAGCCCTTCGCAGGCGCGGAAACATAGTGCTTCCGCATGAAAATGTCCTGCTTGTGGACAATGGTATAGTCCGGCAGGAGCGCAATAGCTCCAGCCATCGAGGCAATCAGGGAGTCGTATTTCTCCTCATTGCAGCGGAATGCCGGAGGCAGTTGAACCTCCCAGCCCACGCAGATGTCACCCCTCTTCGAGAGGATAACGCCGTCCCCGCCGTTCATCACGGGGAAGTTGTCTCTGATGTCTACCTGCTCCATACCTTCGACCGGATTAAAATGAATTTCGGAAGGCGTTTCCCGGCGATGAAGCGGGAAACGCCCTTCTCACCATAGCGCTGCTGAATCTCCAGCAAGGCCAGATAGCCGCCCACGATGAGCACCACGGCCGATGCAAGACCGGCGAAGGTCCCCAGCGCAGCACCTACTACGACCGCCGTGACCACGATTCCAAGCAGCCCGATGAGGGCCACCGGAATGTATCGGCCCTTGACACCCAGGAAGGTGAAAGGCCGGTCCAGATTGCGATACACCCTGCACCTCATAGCCCGATGAAGTTTTTCAGCACGAGGGCCGCGATGATGCAGAAAACCATGCCTCCGCACCATCCGAGGGCCTTCTGGGCGCTCTCCTGGTCACCGGAGTACATCTTAATGCCCACCGTAATCAGCGACACGATGGCCACGATGGCGAGCACTGCTATAACTACCTGGTAGATAATGGAACCCGCCGAACGGATCTGCGAGTTCGCCTCGTTCAAAAACGAAATGGCATCCTGTGCCGATGCCGAGATGCTCACGGCAAGGCCCAGGACGCCACACGCCGCATATCTCTCTCCACAATTCTTCATCACTTATGCGTTTAGTATTTGGTTGAATGCTTTCGCGTCATCATTGAGCCGCTGCTCATTGATGAGTTCCTCCGTCGCCGCCGCTTCGTCATCGGCCTCGAAAGGGGTTTCTACCCGCAATCGCTCGGGCACTACGATGGGCGTGTACTCGACGACGGGAATGATATCCGATATGTCAGGCTCCGAAGGGTCAGACCGGAACGGTACCTTCTGCCTGTGTCTTTTCTCTCTCCTCATATCCAATCACCTCTTTGAACAGGTCTATCAGTTGCGGGTTCAGATCCCGCACGGTCTTTTCCGGGAAACAGATTGTGCTGCGAAGGTAGTTGCTCCCGCTCTCCGCGTCGCGGCTCATTGCCAGGGCGTTTTTGATGCGGCACTCCGACATCCGGAATCCGCGTGAACGGAAGAGTTCCGCCACGGCATCGTATTTCTCGGAGGGAATCTTGCCGTGCACCTTGTTGAAGAATAAGAGCACCTTCTGGCCGGTGTGCGTGAATATTTCGGCCAGCTGTAGGGCCGACGCCAACACCATGGGGTCCATGTCTACGGGAATGACCACCAGATCCAGCACGCCCCTCCGGGCGAAAGTCCAGATAGCATCATCTTTCACGCAGGAACCCGGGAAGTCTATTAGGACATAATCCACGCTGCCACGCAATGCATCCAGTTTTCCTGCCAGGGATTCTATTCCTTCCGGAGTAACGTCCAGCACTTTCCATACAGGGTACAGCGCCGATTCATCAATGCCTCCGTTTTTGCGTTTGTAGTCCAGTTCCCGCACGCGGCTGTTGTACAGGTTGTATTCCGGAGTGTCGGCATCCAGCACGATGACTGCCTTTCCTAAATGGTACTTGAGGAAGGAGGCCATCGACATGTTGAATGTCGTTTTGCCCGTGCCGCCCTTGGCCGAGAAGAATGAGACTACAATCATAACACAATCACTATTGCGCCACAAATGTAAACATATTTTTTACAATAAACAAAATAATTTTTGCGATATACGGTTTACCGCACTTTGTAACACAATGAAATCTAATTTATCGCACTTTGTAATCCGAAAAACGACGGAATACCGCACTTTTCTCAAAAAGAATTGCTATCTTTGCCGCAGTTAAGACGCTTTTGCCATGGACTTGTACGAAATCGTCCGGATACTCACGGACCAGAAAAAAGAAATTGAAAAGATAGATGTAAACACCCTCTGCCCACGCAGGGAGGAGCGCCAGTTTGAGTTGGACAGCCCGCTGGCCCAGGTGGTCATCGGCGTTCGTCGAAGCGGAAAGTCCATGCTCTGCCTCAAGGCGCTGGTCCAGTCCGGCAAGAAGTTCGGGTACGTGGATTTCGATGATGAAAATCTGGAAGGCCTGGAGAGGAAGGACCTGAATACAGTTCTTGAGGCAGCATATATGGTCTATGGCGATTTCGATTACCTGTTCCTGGACGAGGCTCAGAACGTAAAAGGTTGGCATCTATTTGTAAATCGGCTGCTCCGTCAGAAGATGCACATCGTCCTTACGGGTTCCAACGCAAAGCTCCTCAGTTCTGATCTGGCCACCCACATGACCGGCCGATATAACGAAATCACGCTTTATCCATTCTCATTTGAGGAGTACTGCTGGATGAAAGGGCTGGACCCTAAAGACCTCTCTACCAAAAATCAGGCATTCATCAAGGTTGCATTTGATGAATATCTGCGCAAGGGCGGTTTCCCGGAGATATTCAATCTCAAGAATCAACGGGGGTATGTTACCTCCTTGATGGATGCCATCATCAAGAAAGACATCGCCAAACGCTTCAAAATCCGCTATGTGGATGCACTTCGGAAGATGGCCAATTACCTGGTGGACAATTTCTGCCAGGAGGTCGTCTATACGACGCTGGCAGATTTGTTTGGATTCGGTTCTGACCATACCGCCGAGAATTACTATTCCTATCTGAAACAGGCTTTCCTGCTCCAGGGAATCAACAAGTTCTCATTCAAAAGCGCTGAAAGGATAAGGGGCGAAAAGGCGTACATCGTCGATGTGGCCTTCCAGTCCGATCGCGAGAGTACGCTCACAACGGAGAATCTGGGCTTCCGTATGGAAAACATCGTGTATATCGAGTTGCTGCGTCGGTACAAGAAGGAGAACGTGGACGTATTCTACCACAAGGACGGCTATGAGATAGATTTCGTGGTGGTGGACAGGACCAAGATTCTGGAGCTTATCCAAGTCACCTACAAGATGGATACGGCAAAGACTAGAAATCGCGAATTGGGCGGCCTCGCTAAAGGCTACGCCCAATTCAAATGCGACAAACTCACGCTGATATCCTTGAACGAACGGGGTGAAGAAGAGTATGGAGGAGTTAAGATAAAGAAGGTTACTGTCGTTGACTGGCTTCTGGGGAACGTTCTGTAGAATCTTCTATTCTTCCTCTTCATCCTCCAGGGAGCACTCCCATTGAAAGTGGAACCAATCCACGAGATAATCATGGTCTGGTAGTTTGCTCTCTTTTCCGGGAGAGTCATCTTCCAGTTCTATCTTGTAGCAGGCAATGGTAAATTTCTGTGCAAGGGAGAGACCAGCAATGGCTTCTTCGATAATCTCAGCCGATTTGGTGTTCCAAGCGTCGAAATCGGGGTCGTACTCCAGGCGCATCTTATCCAGAAATGGTTCAACAATCTCCGTGACGGCATCTTCGCACAGGGTAAATAGTTCGTTGTTCACTTCGCTTATCATGTCATTGATATTTAGATGTTTATGCCAACTGATCCTGCCAGCACAGAATCAGGAAAACAGGAAACAGAAATAATGCCAGAAGCACTTTGCCGAGGATGGATCTTTGTGGTTTCATATAACTGTCAGTTTTTGTCATTTATTAGCGTTTCTGCAAATATACAAAAATAATGACAGAATGTGTCACCTAACCCAAAAATTGTCAAGTAAAAAATTCTTGTTAAATTTGTCTTGGCTAAAAAGAATAAACCACAATGGACCAGCCTAAGATTGAGAGGATGCTTCGTTTTATGCAGTTCCTTTCCAGCAACACAAAGTACACACTGGACGAGTTGACCGATAAGCTCGGACTCTCCAAACGCTCCCTTTTTCGATATATCGACACCTTCAAGAACGCGGGATTCGTGGTTCAGCGTATCGACGAGGGCGTGTATAAGATGACCACCTACAACAAGGAATACTCAGACCTGTCGCAGTTGGTGTATTTCTCACAGGAAGAAGCCATCGTCGTCAGCCGCTTGATTGAGAATCTCAGCAGCACCAACGCCATGAAGGCAGGTCTCAAGCAGAAACTGATGGCCGTGTATGATTCCACATCCATCGGCGATTATCGGGAAAAGAAAGGAAAGTCCGACGAGATTGACCTTCTGGCCAAGGCCATTCAGAACAAGAAGCAGGTTGAGTTGATTGGTTATGCGTCTGCCGTCTCAAACAAGACCAAGAACTACGTTGTTGAACCCTATGCCTTTACGAAGGAATACGTGGACATCTGGGCCTGTGATACGGCTTCCGGACACAACAAGATGTTCAAGATTTCCCGCATCGGCGAAGTAAAGATGCTGGGTGACTGGCAGATGGAGGACAAGCATGAACGTAAGCCGATAGATTCATTCAGAATGAGCGGTGATGGTCATCCGCTGGAACATGTCAAGTTGAAATTGACGCTTCGGGCCAAGGATTTGCTGATTGAAGAGTATCCCGTCACTGAAACCGAAGTCTATCAGGTCAAGCGGACCTGGTTCTGGGAGGGTGACATCAATGCCATCGAGGGCATCGGCCGCTTTGTCCTGGGCCTGGCTCGCGAGGTGACCATATTGGAAGGAAAACTGCTGAAGGCCTGGGCCTCTTCTGAGGGCGCTTATATCCAGAAAAAGTTTCGGAGATAGCAGCTTTTTCAAAGAAAAAAATCGAGTGACAAAACCTGTCACTTTTGGGTTGTAACTTTGTCGCGCACAACCCAAGATATTTGTATGAAAGAAAGAGCTCGTGCATTTGTAGGCGCTCAGGAGTGGATATTTGCCAAGACTATGGCGGATATCCCGCATTTCTATTGCCTGAAAAAGAAGTGTTTGGACCCGATGGAATTTGACTGGTTCGTACATTTTCTTACTGCAAACAGCGTCCCGGGGCAGTTTTTCGGGAAGACGTATCACTACTTCTTTTTGGATGGCTGGAAGTACTGGATAATGGACGAAAATCCAGCCGATTGTGACCTGATTAATCGGGAGTTACAGAAATAACCAACGTTTTTTAAGGTTAAGCGGCGAAAAAATGTTAAATTTGTACTTTGCAACATTCCGATAATTCAACATTATACGAATCATGACGCCAGAGGAAAAAGCGCGTGTACTCATAGACCAGATGTTTATTGACGCTGGCTGGAAAGTCGTCTCACGCGACGAATACTCTGCCGATACATCTGCGGCAGCCATAGAAGAAGGCATCCTCCAAGGTGGGAAGGAGGCCGATTATTTTCTTTTCATCAACGGCATGGCTGTTGGCGTCCTTGAGGCGAAAAAGGAAACGACCGATGTCTCATCTGACAAGGTGACTTCTCAAGCAGAGAATTATACGCGTCTCCTGCTCCCGTTCTATAAAACCTGGTCCAAGCCCCTTCCTCTTGTTTATACCTCCAATGGCCACATGGTATTGTTCCGTGACCACAGGGACCCAGATGGCGGTTATATTCCAATGAAGCGGATCCATACGCCGAAGGAGATCTGCCAGATACTGGGCATCGAAGACGAGTTTGCCGGTCTTCCGACGTTAAAAAAGAAGGGACTTCGTGATTGCCAGTTTGAAGCTATCTCAGAATTGGAGAAGAGCTTCAAGGGCGGGCAGAATCGTGCTTATATGGTGTTGGCGACAGGAGCCGGCAAGACATACACAGCCTGCATGGCCTCATACCGTTTCCTCTCCTACACCCCCATGAGGCGGGTACTGTTCCTTGTGGACCGCAATAATCTGGGGAAGCAGGCGGAAGACGAGTTCGGCAAGTTCCGCCTGACGGAGAACGGAGATGCTTTTAACACGATTTTCTCGGTCGAACGCCTGAAAACCAAGACTATACCGCAAGGGACGAATGTTGTTATCTCAACCATTCAACGCTTGTTCTCTCTCCTGAAGGGTGAAGACATCGTTGAAACGGATGATGATGAGAATTACGACGGCGATGATACTCCCGGACCCGCCATAACTCTTCCTGAGAATCCGACCCTGCCGAGAGACTACTTTGACCTCATCATCGTGGATGAGTGCCATCGTTCCATCTACGGCTCCTGGCGCTCCGTGCTGGAGTATTTCTCTTCCGCACGCATTATCGGCCTTACGGCCACCCCTGCGCCAGAAACCGAGGCATTCTTCAACTACAACCGCGTTATCAACTACACGCTGGAGCGCTCCATCGCCGACGGTGTAAACGTAGACTACCGCGTATTCCGTATCAAAACCAGGGCAACTGAGGACGGCGGCGCCATTCGGGACGGTGAGAAAGTGAAGCAGATAACGCGCTATACCGGCACTGTAAAGGATGTCAAGAACAGCGGCGAAAAGACCTATACCGGGAATGAACTCAACAGGAGTATAGTAAATCCTTCGCAGATAAAGCTCGTGCTGGAAACTTACCGCGATGCAGTCTATCGCGAAATGTTCAATGATCCGCCCCGCGAGGATGCCGAAACCACCAATTTTGATTATCTGCCCAAAACGCTGATTTTCGCCCTCAATGACAATCACGCCAGCAATATCGTCCAGATTGCAAAGGAGGTATTCGGCAGGCCGGAGAGCGATAATCAGTTTGTCCAGAAGATAACATATTCGGCTGGGAACAGCAACGAACTCATCCGCCATTTCCGCAATGACAAGGAATTCCGTATCGCTGTCACCGTGACGCTGGTGGCCACCGGAACGGATGTCAAGCCTATTGAAGTGGTGATGTTTATGCGTGACATCGAATCCGAATCGCTTTATACCCAGATGAAAGGACGCGGTGTGCGCACCATCGGAGATGAGCAACTTCGCATCGTAACGCCCAACGCCCATAGCAAAGACCTTTTCTATCTGGTCGATGCCGTGGGGGTTACGGAGCATGAGATGAAACCAACGCGACCGGCCACGGACCCCAAGCCCGGCACGATTTCCCTCAAGGAACTGCTTGAGCGCATCACGCACGGCTATGTGGATGATGAGTATCTGAAGGTTCTCGCCGGCCGATTGTCCAGAATCAACACCAAGTCCAACGATGAGCAGCGTGGAGAGTTTGAGCGGCTGGCCGGAATCGGAATGAAGGATCTTGCAACACGTATCTATGATGCGCTGGGCAGCGGCCAATTACCGCCCTTCGAGGATGTCAATGAGCCGAACAATGAGCGCCGCGGTTTGGTTGCGCCGCTTGCGAACCATCCCGATGCGAGGAAGTACCTGCTGATCCTCAATGCCGGTTTTGTAGACATCCTGCAACCTGGCGAAGATGAATTGATTTCCAAGGGATTCTCCATAGAGGAGGCCACCGCAACGACGGCCGCCTTTGAGCAGTACGTCACGGCCCATAAGGATGAGATAGAAGCACTCCGCATCATTTACAACAACCAGGGAGAACCGCTGACATACTCTATGTTGAAGGAACTTGATACTCAGCTACGCTTTGTCAACGCCAAGTTCAATCCGGCTCTCCTATGGAATACCTATGCCATCGTGCGGCCCGCGGATGTGGTAAAGTTCACTACGAAGGATGAGAAAGAAGCGCTGACCAATATCATCCAGCTGGTTCGCTTTGCCTTCAAACATATCCCGAAGTTGGAAAGCCTCAAAGGCGAAGCCGCCAAGTATTTCAACTTGTGGTGCGGCCAGGGCTGGCGTGGCATTTCTGAGAAGCAGAACGAACTATTGGGACAGGTGGTCAATTACATCGTCTCCAATGGAGCTTGCACCATCGAGGATATCAAGGAGGAAGACAAAACGCAGGCCGGTCAGCTTGTGATGGCATTTGGAGGAATCGAGGCAGCGAATGTCGCCCTGGCCTCCTTGTCGCAATTCATGATTTACAGAAAAACAGCATAATTCATTATGGCTAAGCAGTCTACAGAACAGACATTAATCAATAAAGTGTGGAAGGTCGCCGATGTCCTTGCCGGACAAGGCGTTGGTTTCACGGATTACATCACCCAGCTTACTTACCTCCTCTTCCTGAAAATGGATGACGAGAACGTGAAAATGTTTGGGGAGAAATCCGCCATTCCTGAGGGCTACCGCTGGGAGGATTTGATTAATCTGGATGGCCTGGACCTGATTAACCAGTATGAAAAGACCTTGAAGGTTCTCAGTGAGCAAGAGAATCTTATCGGCACCATCTACACCAAGGCACAGAACAAGATTGACAAGCCGGTTTACCTCCAGAAGGTGATTACCCTCATTAACGAGGAAACCTGGCTGGTAATGGACGGCGATGTCAAAGGTGCCATTTATGAGAATATCCTAGAGAAAAACGGAAAGGATAAGAAGAGCGGCGCCGGTCAGTATTTCACGCCCCGTTCCCTCATCAAGGCAATGGTCGATGTCACCCGTCCGCAGATAGGCGAAACCGTTGCGGACCCAGCCTGTGGAACCGGCGGATTCCTCCTGACAGCCTACGACTTTATGAAAGGCCAGTCTGCCGATAAGGAGAAACGCCGCTTCCTGCGTGAAGAGGCTCTCCACGGCATAGACAATACGCCACTTGTGGTCACTCTGGCTTCCATGAATCTTTATCTCCACGGCATAGGAACTGACCGCAGCCCGATAGAGTGCCGTGACTCCCTGGAGAGCGAACCCGCTACGCTGGTGGATGTCATCCTTGCAAATCCGCCGTTCGGGACCCGTCCTGCCGGTTCCGTTGACATCAACCGTCCGGATTTCTATGTAGAGACCAAGAACAACCAACTGAACTTCCTGCAGCATATGATGATTATGCTGAAAAACGGAGGTCGGGCGGCCGTTGTGCTCCCGGATAACGTCCTGTTTGAGGGCGGTGCTGGTGAAGTCATCCGTAAGAAACTCCTGTCAGACTTCAATCTGCATACGATTCTGCGTCTGCCTACCGGCATTTTCTACGCTCAGGGGGTCAAAGCAAATGTGCTTTTCTTCAAGAAGGGCGAAAAGACGAAGGACATTTGGTTCTACGACTACCGCACTGGCATCAAGCACACACTGGCCAACAACACGATGGAACGCCATCATTTGGATGACTTCGTGGTCTGCTACAATGCAGATAACCTCAATGCTCGCAAGGAGACCTGGGATGCGGAAACCAATCCTAATGGTCGCTGGCGTAAATATCCCGTGAAGGATATTTTGGAGAGGGATAAGACCAGTCTGGACATCACTTGGATTAAGTTCCAGGACGATACTGATTATACCCTGGCCGAGCTGGTTTCCTCGATTGAGGACAAGAGCAATAAGATTGCCGAGGCTGTTGCCAAGCTGAAAGAACTCATAGCTGGAATCGAGGAATAATGGATACTAAGAAACTACGTCAGAAGATTCTTGACCTCGCCATTCATGGGAAACTTGTTCCCCAGAACCCGAATGACGAGCCCGCGTCCGTACTCCTCGAACGTATCCGCGCCGAGAAAGAACAGCTCATAAAAGAGGGCAAGATTAAGGCGCCCAAGAAGTCCAAATCTGCTGGTGATACGTCCCATTATCCGAAGGACGTGCCCTTTGAGGTGCCGGAAGGGTGGGTGTGGACGGAAATAGCAGAGATTTCATCTTCGATAAATTACGGCGTCAGCGAATCAGCTAAAGTTACAGGCAAGTACCGGTTGCTTAGAATTACCGATATTCAAGATGGAAAAGTGTCTTGGGAATCTGTCCCTTTTACTGACTATCCCGAGGATAAGGCAAAAGCATTTGAACTATCTGATGGTGACATCCTTTTTGCCAGAACAGGAGCAACTGTGGGGAAATCATATCTGGTTGAATCCGCGCCCAATAATGCAATCTTTGCCTCATACCTGATACGAGTGCAGTATAGTCATTCTGTTATCCCGCAGTATATCAAGTTCTTTTTTGAGTCTGGATACTATTGGGAGCAGATTTCCAGCAATTCTGTAGGTGTAGGCCAACCGAACGTCAATGGGACATCTTTAGGTAAACTCAGAATCCCTCTTCCCCCAGCAGCAGAGCAAAAGAGAATCTCTGAAGAAGCCCATAGATGGATGGGCGTTATCGATAGCTTGGAGTTTGAAGCGCAACATTTGAGCGAGGATATTGGTGCTTCCAAGTCAAGGATTCTCAACTTGGCTATTCACGGAAAACTGGTTCCTCAAGACCCTTCGGATGAGCCAGCCATAGGACTCTTGAAGCGTATAAATCCTAACTTCAAAGCTTCTGATAACCTCCATTATGAGGGTAAACTTCCATCGGGATGGATGCTATGCTGCCTAGAAGATGTTCTAGACTATGAACAGCCCCAGGCCTACATAGTAGAATCAACTGATTACTCGGATGACTATAAGACTCCTGTTCTTACTCCTGGGAAATCCTTTGTTCTGGGATATACCAATGAGACATCTGGAATTTGCAATAGTCTGCCTGTGATAATCTTTGACGATTTTACGACAGAATCCAAATACGTTGACTTTCCGTTTAAGGTTAAGTCTTCCGCAATGAAAATCCTTCATGCGCGAGGAGAGATAAATCTTGAATATGTGGCTATTTTTATGAGCATCACGCGGCTTGTTGGTGATACTCATAAACGATATTGGATTTCAGAGTATTCTAAAATACCTATCCCCATTCCACCGCAAAATGAACAAAGGCGAATAGTAGAAACTGTCGGGAAGCATTTCCAGACTTTAGATAGTATCCGAAAACTCCTTCAATACTGAGAATAAGCGTGTTATTTGTTCGAATATTCTTTTCTGCTCCATTCTTGGAGGCACTGCGATTACCGTATTACGTATGATATCGCCAGAAATTGCCTTGAATGTTGAGCCAGTAGCCATGCTCTCATAGTATTCTGTCAGGCTGCTCAACGCATAAAACCAATACTCTATATCAACGTCCGCATCTAACGGTGATAATGAGCAAAGGCCACGTCCGATGCAAATACGCCTCGATGTGATATTGAATACTCCAACCGGAGCACGAACACAGCAGAGCAGCGAATTAGGTTCGGCACACTTCGTAGCGCTTGTAGTGAAAATGTCAGATTCAGAGAGATACTTTTCCGTAAAACATATCTTTCCCTGATGGAATTCAATACCAGTACTACGATTCAACGAAGTTCCGTCCGGAGACTGCCCCATAGTTACCTTAAACAAGTCACTCAACCTACATATTTGCCAACCGTCTGGAATAACACCCTCATAATGGAGGTTATGCGAAGGTTGGAAGCCTGGATTGATACGTTTCAAGAGTTCTATGGCTGGTTCATCAGAGGGGTTCTGTGGTACCAACTTACCGTGTATTGCAAGGTCCAGGATCTTAGTCTTACTATCGGCAATCTTTGACATAAGGCCTTGTTGAGAGCTATCAATCCCATCGATAATTCCAAGCCAATTTTCGATTGCGTGAACAATCCTTTCCTGCTCTTTTGCAGGAGGAATGGGAATAGGAGTAGTGACAATGATCTCCTTGGAAATGTTGGGTTGTGCTCCTCCTCCAGCTTTCCTTATAAAGTCATCCTTATGCGAGATAAGGAAATAGAACAAGTATTTGTTATATACGCCATTAAACTCGGAACATGCACAACATGCTTGATTGGTCGTTGCCGGAAAAGTCAATATGCCAACCTTCCCGATGGTGGCCCCGTACATTGCAATCAGAACGCTTCCTGTTGGATTCAGTTTGACAGAGGTTTCCTCAAGCGCTTTTTCAGTAATGAATTCTGGAATGCTTGTGATATAACCATCATTTAGGTCTCCAGTCTTGAGCCAGGGTATTGCCCCTCCATAATATGCAGAGACACCTCTGCTTGGAGTAGAGCCTGATTGCCACTTGCCGACATCAGAGAGGTAACACCACGCCCACCCTTCCGGCACCTCAAAGGGCACGTCCTTCGGATAATGGGACTTACGGGCCGTATCTTTGCACTCCATAACCATTTTTCAAATGCTTATGGTACAAAAGTTTCAAGCGTTTTTGGAGAAGTCAGACTTGTCCGAAAACACCGTCACATCTTATGTGTGGACGGTCAATCATTTTCTCACAAACTACGGTGAAATCAGCAAAGAAAACCTTTTGGCATACAAGGGCTTTCTAATGGAACATTTCCGGCCGCAAACAGTTAACCTCAGGTTGCAAGGAATCAACAAGTATCTGGAGTTCATTCGCAAAGACAAACTCAAAATGAAATTCATCAAAGTCCAGCAAAAGAACTTCTTGGAGAATGTTATCAGCGACGCTGACTACAAGTTTCTGAAAAGGAAGTTGAAATCTGACGGGCTGATGGAATGGTACTTCGTTGTCTGGTTTATGGGTGCCACAGGAGCCAGAATCAGTGAACTCCTTAAGATAAAGGCTGAACATGTAGAGGTAGGCTTTTTGGATCTGTATTCCAAAGGCGGAAAAATACGTCGCCTGTACATCCCGAAGAAACTGCGTGAGGAAGCTGCCAAGTGGCTCGTTCAGGAATCGGTCACGACTGGCTACATTTTCAAGAATCGATATGGGGATGTCATCTCCGCCCGTGGAATTGCCCAGCAATTAAAACACTTTGCCAAGGAATATGGTATTGACACTAAGGTGGTTTATCCTCATTCGTTTCGGCATAGGTTCGCCAAGAATTTCTTGGACAAGTACAATGATATCGCTTTCCTGGCTGATTTGATGGGGCACGAGAGCATTGAGACAACTCGTATCTACTTGCGCAAAACCGCCACAGAGCAGCAACAGATAGTAGACAAAATAGTTACTTGGTAAGATGGCAACGCCCCCTAATTTGATTAGGAGGCGTCCATCTTATTGGTAATTGAGTCAAGTATCTCAAACAATGATTTCACTGTACAAACTATCCTCTTTTGCTCATTCAACGGAGGAACGGGTAAATCTAACGAGTTGAATACTTGTCCCGTAAAGTGCTTAATGGTAACACCTTTGCATATATCATCTATAACTCCTAAACTCTTATAATAGCGTAGGACATATAGGTAAAAATCTGGACAGAACCCTTCCTTAAATCTGACTCGATGAAGTGCATTCTGATAATACATTTCGCAATCTCCCTGCCAGATAGCACATCGACCAACGTCGCCTCCCTCACAAACGAGCAAGTCACATGGTAACAACCTATACCGTGGTTTCTCTTTTTCTTCTATTTTAATTGTCTTTAAAGTAGAAAGATCAAAACTCTCCCATTTTACATTCAAAGCACATAAATAGGGCTTTTCTTCGCCCTGATTCTTAGCTTTATCAAGTGTCTTTCCAAGCTCGGCCTTTGCAATATCCTGAATATGACACAGTTGCCACCCGGTCGGCAATTCTGCCTTATAATGGAGGTTATGCGAAGGTTGGAAGCCAGGATTGATACGTTTCAAGAGTTCTATGGCTGGTTCATCAGAAGGATTCTGTGGCACCAGTTTGCCGTGGATGGCAAGTTCGAGTACGCGGCTCTTTGTTTGAGCGACACTTACGCGTAAATCCTCACAAGAAAGCTGTATGTTGTTGATTATTCCTAGGCAACGAGTTAGGGCATCCGAAATACGATATTGTTCACCAACCGGAGGTATAGGGATAGCGACCTCGTTAATCGTTTTCACCGAAAGACCTGGTTGAGCCGTTGCCGTTGCATATTGATTGAGATTCAGTTGCTCCAGAAGGTATTTTGCCCATATGGGATCCGTTCCGCTGAAAGACTCTACAACAACAGCGTGTTCTGTCGCATAAAACTCCCCGGAGGCATAGTTGATATTCCCACACAATGCGCCTTGCCGACCAATTATTGGATAATCACCCCTGCGATTGAAGGAAGATACATACCCCCGAATTCCGTTTCCACCGAAACACCGATATGGAAAGTGGGGTGATTCTGTATGAATGTCTTCAGCAGATACAAACTTGCCGGCTTGTAGATTGAAAAACTCGCCAATTGTGCTCCACACCCACCCCTCCGGCACCTCGAACGGCACATCCTTCGGATAATGGGACGTATCGCATGCTCTTGATAATGAGAATTCAGCGAAAAATGTTAACTTTACAAATTGTACAAACACACAACACTATGCCAGCCAAAGAACCCGGATACGTTTATATCCTCACAAACCCAAGCTTCCGCGAAGACTGGGTAAAAATAGGCAAGAGTTCTCGTCCTGTAGATATTCGATCAAAAGAGCTTGACAACACTGCCGTGCCGCTGCCGTTTGAAATCTACGCCACCCTTCAGACCGTGAAGTATGACGTGGTTGAGAAGAAGATTCACAAGGCCATAGATCGTCTGACGGACCTTCGTATCCGCCAGAACCGTGAATTCTTCAATATCAAGCCGGAACTCGCCTTGGAAATCTTCAAGGATGAAGCAATGATTCTGGACGATGCAGTCATTACAATGTATGAAAACAACCAGCCGATAGTTCCTAAACCCAACACTCCACCTCAGCCCACAAAGCCTGTTTTGCCTCATCGTCCTCGCTTCAAGTTCAGCATGGTAAACATTCCCATTGGCGCAGAGTTGGTTTTCGTTCCCACGGGCTACAAAGTCAAGGTGGCAAGTGATGATCAAGTAGAGTATGAGGGTCGCATATACAAACTTTCTCCCTTTGTCGGCACCTTTATGCCTGTCGAGAAACGAAATACTTCCGGTGCCTACCAGGGGCCCAAATTCTTCACGTTCAAAGGCGAGATTCTGGACGATATCCGCAAGCGGATTGAGTCTACGGCCGATTCTTCTGAGGAATAAGCAGTTTGAAGCCCAATGAACATATAGCTCCGTTCCTGGCTCAGCCGGTCAATCTTAAGGTCGGTCTGAACCATCTGGGCTATAGGAATGCGGCGGAAGACCTGTTTACGACACTCCTTCCGGGACTGAATAACGTAACTGCCCGTATCCGGTACTATAGTTTTTACTGTTGGCTGCTGGACAAGTTCTTTGAGGGCAGAGAAGAGCCCACCATTCGCGAGTATCAAAGATTTGTAAGATGCTCAGAGTACCTGCTTGCCATCCTTCATGCGGGACTGGAAGATGCCGGAGGCATTCCGGGTATCGACTATGCCCTTACTGTTATGCAGGACAAACCAGACGCTGTTGATTTATTGGCCGGGGCATTCAAGAGTGACGGTAATACGCGTGGCACTTATTGGGCGAACAAAGGCGGCGTTCTGGTTCAGTACTATGGCAATTCTTTGCGTGACATAGGAATCACCGTCCCCAATATCAAGCATCCTGAACTGAGTGACATTTCTAAAGAGGGCACCAATATCACCGGCAAAACACTGGCATCTGCATTTGAAGAGAGCATAGGTTCAGAGGCATCTGCACTCTTCATAGCCTGCGTCCAAAAAGGCGCGGTTACACAGGAAGAGAGGAAGACACTGCGCACTCCTTTCCTTATGAAGAATGTCGTCGCAAATGACCAGGAGAGGAATTTATTGATAGAGTTGCTGTTACAAGAAGATTATCCCGGAAGGGGTGAACGCTCATACAGGAGGGAAACAATCCGTCTTTTCCTTGAATACCATAACGATGGTTTCCAGAACTATAAAGATGACCTGGGCTTTCCAAGATTCCTCTATGAACGCTACTTGAAAGGCCGCGGCGATTCTTTATGTATAATGGGCTGGTATTGTTTCTATTTGGATGACCTGTGGCAGTATAATGCTTCCGTTATTCTTGAAAGGATACTGGATATACTCCAAAAGGACAAAGCCGGAAGATGGGTTAAACTTGACATCCTCACGACAGATATTGCCGATGAAGTGGCTTCTAGATTCGGCGCTGAAAAGAAAAGTCTTTCTGAGGTGCTGACGGATTTGAATGCTCCCGCTGGAAAAGACAATATTGGCAGGATAGGCTCTGCTATACATCAGATTCTTGAATATCATACGGTTAACGTTGCCGTTTGGCCAAAAACAGATGAGCTTACAAAGGCCTTTGGTTATTCTGACGCGAATGACTTCCGCGCTGCTTCAATCTTTATTGATTCACACAAGGAAATGTTGTTCAAGGAGTTCGTGAAGTACTTCATAGAGTCGAGAATCATATACCGTCACTATAACGTATCCCTCCGGAAGTTCTATCAAACTGGTATCGCTTCGCATAAGTTTATGCTCGAAGATGGGCATATCCGGTACCTTAAGGACACCTTCACAACGGTGACACATACCTCTCCCAGACTGGTGACTTTGAAGGGGTTCTTATCAGATTTAGGTCTGATTAAGGACAATGAAATAACACTTGAAGGAAAAGATACACTGGCACTATTGCAATAATGGAAATAGCGCGGAGAAACATATTTGACGAGATTATCGGGAGGGCCGGCTCTACTTATGAGTCTGCCATCCTTACCTGTTTCTCCTTCGATCCACTATATTTCATGCAATACTATCTACCGAAGCTCAATGCAATAAACATTACCAATATCGTTGTACTCATCGATGCCGGTCAGTATGATGAGGCTTGGGAAGAGTTTATCAAGTACAAGGAATCCGCCCATCGAAGTGTCCAGTTGAACTTTTCTCCGGTAAGAATCAGCCCCTCATTTCACGGAGTTTTCCATCCCAAGATTGCCCTGTTGGTGGGGCCACGTCAATGCACGGCGCTCGTAGGGTCGGGCAATCTCACATACGGAGGGATGACTTATAACAATGAGGTCTGGAATGCTTTTTCTGCCAATAGAGTCGATGCGGAAGAGGCTCCTGTTATTGCAGAAGTATGGCATTACCTGCGTTCCCTTATCCCTGAGCAAAATACTGTACGAGAACAAATTGCATGGATGACGGCCTACTCGGATTGCTTGAAAATGATTGATGCCATATCTGAACCGGGTAGTTTCCGATTACTGGTCAATACCGATGTGGCTGGCATAGGGAATCAAGTTCTCTCAATTATTGGAAATGAGCCTGTCAAGGAAATAACCATTGTATCTCCATATTATGATAATACTGGTTCGGCCATTGCTTTTTTCAGCGACAACCTCCATCCGGATAGTATTGTCTGCTTAGGCGATGAAGAAACCGGGACTTGGCCGGTATCATTGCGTGAGGGGGTGATGGAGCGTGTTGATTTCCGGGCCATCAAGGGCAAGGATCTGGAAACGAGAACGCACGCAAAAATCATTCAGATTCATACAGATAAGTCAACCTATCTTCTCTCCGGGAGCGCCAATGCGACTTCGGCCGGTTTAGGATTAAGCTCGGTAAAGAATGATGAGGCTATAATCCTGATTCAAGAGGATGGAGCAAGGGACTTTATCGCTGACATGGGAATAACAGCAGGAGAACCAATCAAGCCTGAAAACAAACACGGTGCTAAAGAGCAAGCGAACTCCAAATCGGCCAGGGAGGCCACGATTCTGTCTTGTGAGCTATGGAATGGAAGTTATCTCCTGAAAACAGACATATCTTTGGATAATGTTCAGATCCACTGGAAAGATGCCTTAGGCAATGACAGAAGCCCTGTTCTCTTTGACCATCTGGATAAGTCGGCGTGCATCAAGTACGATGAAATGCCCGGGGCGGTTTCTGTCGTTCTTAAAAGGGATGAGTGTACCATTTCAAACAGAATCCTGATTCTGGCTGACAGTATCATCCGGAATTATTGCCCCGACAAAGCGATGAAGCAGTTGTCTCGGTTAATGGATGTTTCCAAGGGACAAGATTGGGATTCAAACATAACGCAAATACTCTCCTTTGTAACATTCGAAGAAGCAGCGCCCGTCAAGAGCACTAAGCATACTTCTTATAGGGCCTCTTCCGGTAATGTGACAGCCCTAGATACGATTATTGACCGGAATGACTTCGCTCCCAGCGCTCTGGAAAGTGATGCCTCTAGACGCAACAATCGTATTCTTGAGTACTTTTTTAGGTTCATCAGCTCTGATGATCGGGGATCAGATGATATTGAAGAGTACTCTGCCAGCGAAATAGATAGAGGAACTGCTGTGGGTGATGAAGGCCCCGAAAAGATCAGAGACAAGAAGCCAGTCAGCTGTAAACAAAAGCTGAGCGAGCTGGACGAGTATTTGAATCGATTAGTTCGCTATTATTCCGGTCTATGCAAAAAACTGGATGATGCGCCACAACCCGTCCTGTTGAATTCTGATGTGGACATCCAGAAGAAAGCTATCACAAAGGCCTATTCTTCATGTCTTATCGCGATAGTTCTTCTGTATCAACTGACGAAAGACAACGAATCCGGACAAGATACTGTGGAAGAATCAATCCTACACAGGCGTTTACTTGAGATTTTGGGGAGATTCACCCTAGTATTTCGGGACACCTCAGTAGATGGTGATGGCTATCTGGCTATGCGGACACAGGAAATGAAGCAGAATCTTCTGGTTCACTCACTGACGCTCCTCAGTCACTTTGAATGGGGATTCAGCCGAGGAACACTGTCAGAATTGCTTGTGCTTAATCTGCTGGATATGTATAAGGATGACGTGGGGCACCTAAAACCAGCATTGGAACTGTTTGAAAAGGGGCTGGAGAATGCTCCAATATCACTTAACGATAACTCACTGGCATCAATTCGTCAGTGTATAGAAACGTACTCGAACAACAACCCTGTAACGTGCACAATAGACAAGATCTCCTTCCCGACAATCATTTACAAAAAGAAGCTTGGATTCCTTTTGTGTTCCAAGATTCAACGTTCAAAGTCGGCTGGCAGGGCGCTGGAGTATGAGATTCTTGTTTCTTCGCCAGGATTCAAGAACCTTGAACCTATGTTGTTACAGAACGGAAACAAGTTACCTGTATTCAAAGTATGACCGACTTCGCCGCCATAGACTTCTTATGTTGGCGACAACATAAGAAGTCTTTCGTTATCTTTGTCCTGGATGAAAAAAGGCAGGTCTTCCGGACGGCCTGCCTGTGAGCAGATGCCACATCCATAGCCGCGGATTTGGGCAATCTGCCTTATAGTCTCTGCGCGTTTCCAGGATATAAAAAAGGAGGAAAAACAGGTTACTCCTTTCTTATTCACCGAGAGGGCTAGCACACCCACGAGCTTATAAGTCCGTTTCGCCTGCATCCTCCTAAGGATGCAGGCATTTAACGTCCGGACCGCTCGTTTCAAAATGTGCTAGATTTCTCGGTTATGGTCCAATACGGTAAACGCCGTTTATGTCTAAACTATGTGTTTTCGTCTGTTTGCAAGGGCAAATTTAAACATTTTCTTTGATTCCGCCAATCGGGTTTCGTAAATCGTTGAAATAACGCCCCTTGCGAGAGTTTATGTCGATTTTTCGTCAAATGACAAAAGTTGGCACATATGCGCCGTAACTTTGCACCTGGTTCAAATTGATGAAGAGTTAGCAATAGAACATCACAATGCAACCACAGAGTCAAGTAAGAGCTGGTCTGCAGTGATGTACGCCAGCTCTTCGTATATGGACCGGCCAACATGTGTAACACTAAAAACCTGATGCCTATGGGACATCTACTCTCTGGTTGAAATTATTGTCCGCCACGGACTGAAGCAGTCCGTCGCGGAAACGCGGACCCACTGAGACGCGTCCTCCTGTGAGGGCCGCGCTTGTCAAAACCGTCGGCGGTTGTTCTATCATGCTAACTCGAACAACAATAATTGAATTGATTATGAACGAACAAACCATTTTGAACCACATCCATAGCCGCGGTGTGACAATCATCAGGACTCTCAATCATGCCCTGCTTCTGTTGGAAGCCATTCCTTTCCAAACAAAGGAACAAGCCAAAGGACAGAAGGAATACGAGGAAACGCTCGAAGACCTTATCGTCGATATCGCCTCGCTCTGCTCAGAAAAAGATACCTGGGACGCAACCCGTTCCCTGCTTGACAAAGCGGGTATCGAAATCTCCGAGGAATATGACCTCCAGCGGAGATACATGGAAAGGTTGATGGACGTTGACAGTCCTGACGCTAAAAGCTAACAGCTGATTTGAACCACGCCCGGGCCCGGGTTTTATTGACAACATAAAGAAAGCGGAGACCTTCGCAGGCGTCCGCTCCAGTAGTTTAACTGTTTAATACTTATGAAAAAAACCTTTAGGTTTAGGTGTTCCTAAATCGTAATGTTGAAGATCACAGGACCATCCCAATCCTTGACGGTAATGGTGAAGGTGTGCGCGGGGAGGTCGCATAGAATAGCGATGTCCCCAAGACTCTCAGCCTTCCAGTCAAAACCGGTCTTGGCAACCAGATGGCCAAGGTCAATAGTCTCAACAGTATTCCCGTCTTTTGACAGCAGGAGTTTCAGCGTCTCATCCTTCTGTCTGGGGACACGGAAGGCGTATCCCCGGCCATCTGTATTCGGCTCCGGGACAAAGCTGAAAGATCCTTCCACGGGATTCAGCGAGCGTACATCCACTCCAGATATGGTTCCCGTTGCCAGCAAGTCATAATCGGTGCGGCCGTCATCTTCATCTTTGAAGTCCAGTTCTATCGTCGCGAAGTTCTTGCAGAGCGTCACGCGTGCGTAAGCACTTTCTCCGTCCGTATCCACGGGAATTCTTCTGGCAAACAGACTGTCCATTTGCTGCCCTTCGGGGACAGAGAATCTTCCGTGACTGGCCACAATGTCCACTATGCCTCGCGGGACCTGACGGTCCACGAATCCTCCATTCACGTTGAAGAGGCTTCTAGTGCCGAACCATCCATCCACGCTAACAGCTCTTTCGGCATCTACCGTTAGGTAGCATGGGCAGTCACCCCGGTCTTCCTTGACCGAGCAGGATACCAGGGCCACCAGCCCCAGTATTCCCATCATTATTCTCCTTCTCATAGCATCAGGTTGTCTATTTCGGCCACGTTGCCGTGGACGGTCCATCGTTCTTCATCCGAAGTTGCTTTCGTGACCTGGCCACCCCGTATCCAAGTGTTAGGATACTCCGATGGCTCTCCGGCGAGGGTGATGTTGTTAATCTTATAGCACATGTTCGGATTCAGGCCTGTAATCATCTTGGAGTAGAAGTACAACGTGCCGTTAATCTTCACGGCCAGTACCAGGCGAAGTTCGTTGTTCTGGGATTCATCGCCGTAGGTGGGCTCGGTGAACCATGCGTTGAACTTAGTGGGAAGGGTGTAGAAGGCCCTGTTTACGCTGAATGGACCCAGGGAGCCATCGTACTCATCGCACAGTTTCCCGGCGTTCTGCGGCAGGTAGGCATTGGTGTCCCAGGTCTGCTGCGAAAGGGCGACAAGTGATGCCGGAGCCGTCAAGTTGATACTGTTCTTGGGATGCTTCCAGTTGTCATTGTACAGGTAATTATAGTCTTGATTGAGTTTTCCTTTGCCGCCCCAGGTGCCCTGGTTGTAGGTCCCGTGCATATCGGCGTAGGTCATGCCGTATGCGCTCCACTCATCCTGGCTCAAGAAATAGTTGGCCATATAGTAGTTCTTTTCCGGATTCCCGAAAGCGCCGCTGGACCATCCTCTCGGGCCAAAGATGTCGGTGGGCTGGCCGGTGAAATTCTGCGGCTTAGACTGACAGATGCGGACGATGTCCCAGGCATTGGCAAAGACGATATTCTGCAGATAGACATTGCGATACTGGTCCGGTGTCCCCCAGAACTGCGCCGTCACGGTCCCAATCTCGAACTTGGACATATAACGCATCAGGCTTATGCTGACGCTGGTTGTGCTGCCGAAGGTAACCTTGGCTGTTGCCGCCATTAGCGGGTAGTTCACCCGGGCATTCCCGGCGCTCCAGGGGATAAAGGTCTCCGGGTAACGGTTCATATCCACCCTGTCCAGATAACCGATGTACTGGGCGCTGTCCGGGTCCAGATTGGCGATGAAGAGGTAGGAACGCACGACACCGTTGCCATCGGAGTCCCGGAACGTGACGTTGTTAAGGTCCAGCGCCCCGCCGCCATATTCCCCAATGACTTTGTGGCCGTAAATGTTTCCGCTGCCGTCGTACATGAAGATATCGATGCGGTCCACCAGACCGTCTTCCACATTGGCCGCATAGGCCTTGGTCGAAGGGCCCTCATAGCTCATCACGCCGAAGTCGAAAGCAGTAACCTCCTGCCCGCCGCTTTCCACTCCGAAGGATACGGGGAGGGGCTCCGGCTCACATCCTGCCAACGCCACCAGCACCGGCAGGAACATCCAGATTGTCATTCTGAACGCAGTGAAGAATCTTCTCATGGTCCTAATAGATTTCATTGCCGTCATAGTCCTTGTAGCCCATGTCGATGTTGTCCACCTCCAGTTCCTGCCACTGTCCGACGCTCATCGGTCCCAGCGTGGCGGAGTACTTCTTCACGTAGAAGTTGCTGTACTCGCTGCCGATGCCCTTGAGGGTAATATTGTGGACCAGATAGCGGGAATTCGGCTGGACATATAGGGCACGATAGGGATAGTAGTAGGTCTTGCCGTTGATTTCCACGACAATCACCATCTTGATGCTATCGTCCTGACCGTCAAAGTTGCTGCACATGGAAGTGGCATAGCTGTTCCGGCTGATGGGGAAAATGTAGAACTCTCTGTTCACGTTGAGAACGTGGCTTTGGGAGGGATTGGTGGAAGAGCATACGCGCCCGGTTTCTCCGGTAAAGAAGTGTGTAGTCGCATCCCGCATATACCCGGGTGCATCCACGTTCAGCACGTCTTTCTCAAGCTTCCAGTTATTATTGTAGATGTAGGGGAACTCGGCCGCCAGCGCACCTGTAGCCCCGTACTGAGCCAGGTTGTAGTTCTCCTGCAGCGATACCCAGCCGTGATGGTTCTCGTTGGCCTGGTAGTAACGGTAGCCGTCCGGGTACTCCATATTTCCGAACTCCTGTTCGGGGAAATAGGTCGACCGGCTGCCGAAAACAGGGCCTCCGCTCTCCACGGTATTGGGAGAGGGAAAGTACTGTAAGGGCCTGAGGGCATTGGCAACATTGGTCCACACGATTCCCTTGACGATGACGTCGGAATTCATCAAGTCTGCACTGTCGAAGTCTGCCGTAATTTTCTCGATTTCAAAGCGGGCGACGTAGCGGTACAGTGTGATGCTGGCGGTCTTATCGCCGGGCTGGCTGCTGTAGTAGGAAAAGTTGCCCAGCTGCACGGAAGCCGCGCCTCCCATGATGGGGTGGTGGGAACGGAAGTTCCCGGCTTCAAGCGGAATTAGGCCTCCGTAGTAAGAGGTAATCTGGTTCTTGCTCAGCTGCGCAAAGTAATCGGCTGTGGCGCCATCCAGATTGGCGATGGCAAAGAAATAGAAGTAGGTGCCCTGAACATCGTAGTATTTCGTGTCGATGGCCGCGAGATCCACTCCGGAGGCATTCACATAGGACTTGTGGTCGAAAAGGGTCGTGTCAGTACCCCTGTAGACAAACACGTCCAGGCGGTCGATGAGGTCATCTTCCGTGGCGGGGCCGATAGCATCGGCCTTGGTCTGGAAGGCTGTCGGCGCTGCCTGCTGGAAACGGAGGCTGATTCCGCACAGGTCATTGCCATGAGCATCGGGGCCCCAGTCCTTGTTGCAGGCCGTAAGTGCTATTGCGACCAACGCTGCTGCGATATATAGTATTTTTCTCATATTCAGTCGGTTTTAGTTCTGTTGTCCACCCACGGGCTGGCCCGTTATCGGATCCACGCCCACGTCGATATTGTTCACTTCCAGTTCATCCCAGTCCTTGACCGAGATGGTGAAGGTGGCATAGTACTTCTCCTCGAAGAAGTTGGAATAGTCCGAGCCCTCTCCGGTGATTGTAATCTTGTCCACCTGGTACACCGTGTTTGGCTGCGGGTAAATGATGGGAATCGGATAGAATCTTGACACGCCGTCGATGCTCAGTTCTATGACAAGCTTCGGGTAGGGCTGCTGTTTATTGTAGGCAGAGACGGCGCTATAGGTGGAGAAGCAGCCACGTCCCATGAAGCCATACAGGCTCTTGCCTACGGACATGCTCTGCGCCGTAGTTACTCCGGCCGTGGCCAGGCGCCCCTGACCACTTGCCACGTTGTAACTCTGGCAGGTGGCAGTAAGGTATTTCCCGGTTGCGTCAATGTTCAACACGCCTTTTTCAATCTGGTAATTGTTGTTGATGGTCCTGGGGTATTCCTGGTTTAGGATGCCCGGCCCGCCGGGATTCCAAGTCCCGTTCTGCGACCATCCTGTAGGTGCATTGGTATAGAAGCGGAAACCGTCATCAATATCGCCGAATGCTCCGGTGGAGCTGCCTGCATACTCTCCGTTTCCGAAGAACAGGTACCAGGTGTAGAAATGGCCGATGGAGCTGGACTTGGTGGGATTGAAGTGGTTGCCGATATTGGTGATGGCGATGTTTTTCACGAAAACGTCTTTTCCTCGGAGCCTTTCGTCCTCCGGGTCGTAGACAATGCTGCCCACATCGACGCGCCACATAAGACGCCTGAGTTCAAGTTCCACAGTAGTGTCGCCATTGAAATATGCATCCTTTGCTCCTACCATTGGAATGCGGTCAAAGTCAAAGTTGTTCGCCGTCCAGACGATGGGGCACGGCATATTATAATCATCGGCAAAGTCGGAGAGCGTATGGATTGCGAGCATCTCGGCCGTATCGGGATCGAGATTTGCCATCGCGATGATGCCCACGCGTTCACCTTTCTTTTCCCTGATTTTATACTCAGTAGTGCCGCTGGGGTCCGGGGTGAGGGTCACGTGCCGGTCATCCTCGGTCGCAGTCTGATGGAAAATATACAAATCCAGGCGTTGCACACCGTCCGTGAGCGGTACGTCGGATGTGTTTTGGGCCTTGGTCTGTGCAGATCCGCTGGCATGGATTTGAATCGTAGCGGTATGCTCTTCGTCTCCTGTCCGGATTTGCTGCGGCTCGATATCCTTGCTGCAGGAGACAGGCAGCATGAGGGCCAGGGGCAGCAGTAGTGACAGTATTCTTCGCATAGTTGAAAATGGATTTGAAAAAGGGGCCGGATTGTCATCCTGGGCTTTGCCGAAGGATATCCGGCCCCACCAACATTATGAAAAGTATCAAATCACGACCTCGCGTCGCTTAGATGGTAATTCCGCTTGTTACGGGAACGACGGTCCAGTCCTTCACGGTGATTTCAAAGGTGCCGTCCTGGATGGTAATGGGCTGGTCCGGACTGGTGGAACCCTTCCTGGTGATGGTCAGGTTTTCAATCTCATAAGACTTTCCGAAGTCGATGTACTGGAGATTCACCGGATAGTAATAGGTGGTACCGCCCAGCTCCACCTCGGCCACGATGCGGGTGAAGCGGGGGCTCCAGGTAGTGGACTGGGTGTCCGGCTGCTTGTGGTTCTGATAGCAGTAGTGATAACTGGGAACCTCATAGGCTGCATTCTTCAAGTTGTGACCGGGAGTCAGTGTGGTGTTCAGCAGTTCATCGAGTCCGGTAGGGCTCTCATACGCCATTTTGGAATACCAGACGGTAGGGTCATCCGTATAGCCCAGATTGAAGTCACCAGCGACATTGATGAGATAAACGCGTTTGAGGATGCAGTCCAGCGCTGCTTCGGCAGGGCTGGTAAACGCGGCGGTGACTTTCTTCAAGACCACGCGGGAGGCAAGGCGCTTAACCTCGATGGGAATCGGAGTGGTTCCCACGTTGGAGTTGTAACTTCCGACCATAACAAAGCCGTCGGCATTGTCCGCCAGCTGCGTCTTGATGGCCTTAAGCTGGTCCAGCGTCTGGACGCTGGTGATGTCATCGGCATTGACGACCGCCCAAAACTTCTTCTGTCCAGCCTTGACACGCATACTGCCGCTCATGCCGTCCGTCACCTTGACGTAGGTGTCGATTGACTCGTCTTCGTTGAAGGCGAAGAACTGGATGTTGTGAACGACACTCAGATTGTCATCGATGTCCTGGTCGGCCGATTTGGTCATGGGGCCACCGGTCACAGTGAGAGTGACTTCCACTCTTCCGTCCTCGGAAGGAACGGGTACTTCTGCTTTGGAACTGGATAAATCTTTGTTGCACGCTACGGTGCAGAGGGTTGCGGCGACGGCCGCAAAGAAAGCGAGTTTACGCATAACTTTTTGAGGTTTAATGGGTTTGAAAATAATTGTTTGTAAGGTTGTACCTTCTGATCAGTTCAGAGATTTCGGGGTCCAGATTGCCCCGGTGAATGTAGGAGGGCGTCATCTTGCACGCCTTGAGATAGTGCTCCACGGCTTCCTTGTCCCGGTCCTGACGGCTGTAGATAACAGCCAGCAGGTAATGCACCTGGTCGGTTTCCGGAAGGGCTTCCAGAATGTCCAGCGCCGATGCGTTATAGTCCATGGCGCAGAAAGCGACGGCTGCATTATAGTCCTTGTAGGGACGGAGAATACGGATGGCTGTCTCATAGTCCCGGTCACGGATGGCCTGTACTCCAGCCATATACTCTTCATCCAGCACGGTGGTCTGGAGGGTATCCTTCACCATTCCTTTGCGGTGAAGATGGAAGTCAAACTTGACGGTTCGGAGCCTCGGGTAGAGAACTTCCCGAAGATGAGGGTAGAAATCCTGCCAGGAGAGGGACTGCTCCCGAAGATCCAGGTTATCAATCTCCCGGATATCCCGGTAGATTAGTTTCTCATTCTCAGTCAGGACCTCGCTCTGCTCGACAAGCACGTCCAGCATCCTCCAGTTCTCGGCATTGCTGCGGGAGATGAACTTGATTTCCGTCTGGGTCTCATGCGGGTCATCGGCGCCGTCGAAATAGATGTGCTCCAGCATTTCCTCGCGCAGGGAATCCCTGTACGCCCGAATGAACTGGCTGAAATACCAGCTTACTGATTCGCTGCGGCGCTGCGACAGCTTGGTGTTGTGGGCAACCGAGCCCTCCGGGGAACAGGAGGCCGTCACCACGATGCTGTCCAGGTCGAAGTCCTTGTTCTCGATGAGGCTGCCAAGGTTCTGCTTGATGCGACCCATCTCGAAACGGTTGTTGCTAAGGTCTTCCAGAATCACGTCTGAGCCTTGCTCAAAGTCGATGTAGCAGGCGGTATTGGCTTCTACCCGGCGGCTGATAATCTGCTTCTTGTAGCGCTCGGCCCCATCTACAAAGGCCGACAGGCTGCTGATGTAGTAGGTCAGCGGCTCCGTTGCCGGAATCTCGTACAGGCGTTTATCCTGCTCGTAAATGTCGCCGGAGAGAACCACATCCACTTTCCGGAGCTTCGGTCGGGTGTGGATGGTCTGCACATAGTTGTAGATGAAATCGCCGTTGGCCGCCGTGATAACGGTATCCAGCCTCAAGCCCTCGTGAACGATGGGAGCCTTGACGTACCGGCGGTACATCTTCTCTCTCTGCTCCCACCGACGGGCATTGAGGCGTTTGGATATCGTATTGGTGTAGTGTTCGATGGCATCACGGCCCGTCACTCCGTACTGTGAGGCAAAGCTGCTGGCCACCTTCGTGTCCAGGATGGCGTTGAAACTTTCATCGGCCACCTCGGTGGAATCGGCCTTGAAAGCATACAGATCGGGGATATTGCGTTGGATGAACAGTTCCAGCAGCCGCATATTTATAAACCGGGTGCTATCCGTCACGATGCTGGCCAGATACTTCTCATACTGCTGGTACCCTCGTAGCTGCGCTTTACGGTATTTGGCGCCGGTGATAATGACCTGTTCCAGATTGAGCGTATCACCCAGGATGTGCATCCTGGGATAGAACCTGAGCTGCCAGGCTTCGTCCTGCATGTCCTTTGGCACGCGGATCTGGAACTCGATGTCCACTTTCCCGTGGCGCTCGGCTACATTCCGGAAGCGGGCTTCCACTACGGCGGCATTGATGACGTCGGTTGCCACCATCTCACCGTTTTCATCCTTGACGGCCTTCATAATGATGAATTCGCGACCGTCATCGTCATGGACCACCAGAGTGTCGGGCCGGGGTATCTCAAGCAGTTCCATCTGCTTGATCCCGGCTTCCTCGACCAAGCCGATGGAAGCCTGCATCTGCTCAGTCTGGATCCGCTGAATCTTACTGGGGCCAGCGCAACTTTGAGCACAAAGCAACGCAATTAGAATGGCAATGAGAATGGGACACATCACCATCGCAAACGCAGCGAAGGCACTTATTGTAAACAGTCTCCGGTCGTGCTGGCTCATATTCTCCCAATCATCGGGGCGCTGGCAATTGTCTTTATACCAGGCCTTTATTTTCTTGAATAGCTTTTTCATCGTCCTATCCTCATATTTTGTTTCGGAGAATCGATATCCACCAGAAAGGGGTCAGCCCTGCGGGGATTCCTGGGGTCATTCGACATCTTTTCGAACTTCTCGAATTCCCATTTGATGTAATCCACGCCCTCGATGCCGGCGCTTCTCGGATCCCGGAAAAGCTTCTGGTGTCCATCAGCATCGAACATCCCGGTTTCCGGCATATTCCTCGTGGCCCAGTCGCGTCCTTCGAAGGCAAAGTGCGGCACTCCATTAGCCCGGCCGATGAACTCTACTTTGGATACTACGTCGAACTGTCCGAGCGGACTCTTGATCATATTGCCATCACCATCCACGAGCATGGCAGAACCATCCTCATATCGGACGGCATAGCGTTCGGGCTTATCGCAGAGCATCTGGACCTTGCTGACCTCTGGGTCGCGCATATATTCACTGATTGTACTCATAGCGGCATCTCTACAGGAGCGATTCCTTCCTGCTGGAGGGCACCCATTATCTTGAAGTTCCACCAGAGCGTTTCCTCGCGGTCATCATCGTCAATGAGGTCGTCGATAATGATGTAGGGGTTGCTGAGCGTGATGATATAGTTGAGTTTAACCTCGTGGATGCTGAACCAAGCCTTATCCAAACCCTCACCGACGGTCATGTTGTAAATCTCGTTCTGGAGGTCGTAGGTTTCGACCAGCGAGGGATGTTCGAACTCCTCACTAAAATCCAGCGTGCCATTGAACACGGGGATGTCCCGGCAGGCAATATTGTTTACATCGTTCCAGGGCCATCCGAAGATGGTTCCGGCCATATAGACCTGCCCGGTCAAGTTTTGGTACGGATGTTCGCTTATGGAGATACCGGCCTCAGCCATCAGCGGGTCGTACTCGGCCGTCATCGTCACATGGCCGAAGGAGCAGATCCAGTAACTGTACTCGAAGGGATTGCCGTATCCGTCCGTGACGGTCAGGCTAAGCATGACCCTTCCGGGAGCGACTGTCTTGAGCATCCAGCTCTGGGCACCGGTTTTCTCTACGGTAAGTACATTCTTATCGGCGCTTACAAGTGCGTAGGTGGCCCGTTCGGAGTCACTGCTCACGGTGAGCAGGAGGTCTTGTTTGTCGGCAATTACGGTGGGGGCTTCCTCGGCCATATAGGTTTTCTTTTCGATATCGGTCGTCGGTGCCAGCTGCATCGTCACCACGGGACGTTTGGGCTTAACTCGGTTGTCCTGCAGGGTGAAAGCGACCTGCCCGGTCTTTTCTACCTTCCAGTCCGTGCCACTCTGACCGGGGACTTCGCCGTGGCCGACAGCTTTTGCCGTAATGGTCAGTTTCCCTTCACCGACGGCCGTCACCTTGAAGACGTTCGGCAGCTCGCCGGGAATCATTTCCACGATGTCGGGATCGGAGAAACTCAGCCCGTACTCGCTGACAATGGCAGTGTTAGGAGTAGGGACAATGGTGAAGAGACGCTCTTCGCCGTAGTCCCATTTTGGGTTGTCGTTGCTTACCTCGATGGTGATTCTTTCCAGGGCGCTGTTGTCCGTCACGACCAGCTCGCGAGGGTCGCACGAGCCCAGGGCTAGCGCCGCCGCGGCTCCCACCGCAGCTATAAGTAACTGTCTCATATGATTTTACGTTTTAGAAGATGTAAACCAGCGAGAGGATTACTTCATTGGGCAGGATGAACCACTTTTCACCCTGATCTTCCACCTTTCCGCAACTTGGACAAGCATAGGTGGTGTACTTGGTCCAGCCACCCCAGAGGCCCAGCCCGAAGTCCAGGTTGATATGCTCCTTAAGCATGAGGGAATAGCCGCCGGAGAAGGCCGCGCCGAAAGCGTCGCCCTCCTCGGAAGTCTTGGTGAGGATGCCGCCACGGTTGTACTCCTGATACTGGGCCTTGCCTCCGACCCACCAGCCGGAATAGACATTCCACGGCCACCAGCGCGTGCCGATGGCATAAGATTGTTTCCGGTCCTGAAACTGGTCCGGATTTGGCTCTGAGAACAGGCCGTTGAAAGTGTCCTTCTTTGCGAAGGTCCAGGGATTGAATCTGGCACCGGCGTGGATGCTCCAGTGCTGGCCCACAGCTGCGGACCCCTCAACACCGATGGTCCCCAGCTCAATGGCATCGGCGGCGTTCACCGCCACGGACCAAGTCTGGGCCATGGCAGTTGCCGCACAGAAGAACAACAATGAAATCAGAAAAGCTAATTTTTTCATATTCAGAAGGTTTTTAGGATTATCAAAAAAGGAGAAAGGCTCCGCAGGGTTGCCATCAAACAGCCTCATTCTCACGCACAGGCAATCCTGCGGAAGCCTAATCTCCTTCACAATAGTTGCACACAATGATGTGAGTTGCATTCTCGTCTTCGAGGCCCACCAGCTTCAAGTTATACTTATTGAAGCCACTATAAGCGAATGCCTCCTCTCCAAAGATGATATCACGCATTTTCTCCGTATTCCTGAGCACCATCATCCAGCGGCTGCTGCAATGGAAGTGGATATAGTTCTGGAGCCTGTCATAATCTTTCGGGCTGAATTCCCAACCGCCGTTCTGGATATAGTTCCCTGGCTCCGGCGGATCGATGAATATGAAGTCCTCCTTACGGGGTTTAGTTCTGGCCAGGAAGGTCGCAAAATCAGACCCGCCTATGTAGGTGACATTCAGTTGTTCTCTCAAGGCAGGATTTTTCAATTCCAGGATTCGATTGTCCAAATGTTTGTCGTTGCCTTTTTCACCGATATACGGGACACGGAATTCATGATGTTTGTCCATCAAGTAAGCAGACGAAGCATTGTAGGACATCAAAAAGTAGAAGAGTGCAGTCCGGAGGTCATCCAGTTCTTTGTGCCGGTTGTATATGTTCTGGAGATAGGCGTAGACCGAACACTTCAAGGCCGTGCGAAGTTTCTTCAGAATCTTGGCATCGTCGTAGGACCCTCCCGCGCTTTCTTCCCGATGCATGCTGATGAACTTTTTCACCACCCAGAACCTTTTCTCCATCTCGAAACTGTAATTGTCAGTCAGACGGATGGAAAAGATACGCTCATATGGGATACGGGAAAGGTAGGCGGCAACCTCCGAATTCATGTCCGTGAAATTGGTCTGCTCCGTCCGGAAGGCTTTGTAGGCTGAAATCAGGTAATCGGACAGTAGGAAGTACTCTAGGTCGATGTTTGTCCATGCATCGGCAAAGCACTCAAGATACCTGTAGAACCGCCCACGGTTTCCCTTGACGGCACGGTATAATTCTGCAAGTTCGCGGCATCGGTCGTTGATATAATACTCGCGTGCCTTTACTTTGAGAAAGACGGACCCTGAGCCGACAAAAGGTTCATAATAGTTCCTGATTTCCGATGGGAACAGGGAAACCATAAGATCCGCCTCCCTCTCTTTGTTTCCGATCCAGCTAATGATGGGTTCCATAGGCTATAACAACACTTTGAGTCCAAGGCCCGCTTCATAGTGGACATTGGATATGGGTGACGAAAAGTTGACAGGTAGGGCAAGGTCCAGCGTAAATGCGCAGTGGTTGCTGATGAAGATTTCTACCGCTACGGCCGGGGTCAGGCCGTACAGGAACTTGTAATCGGCAAGTCCAGTGTCCCAATACTCAGGAAGCCTGTTCCACGGGTCTGTCATTTCAACGCCCAGGAAGATCCGGCCCCCCATATATAGATTAAGAAGACGGTTCCGTGTACCGGCCACTCTGCACATATATCCTGAAGAAGCGACCGTGTGTATATAGTCGAGTGTATCGCCGGTACTTATTCTTGCATGATAGAGTTTCCCTTCCAGGCCTGCCTGCCAGAATCCGCCCAAGGTGTATTGCTCATAGAAAACATCGGCGCAGACAGACGAGCCGTTGTACAGTGCGGATATGCACAGGGAGGACTGGCCAGACATTGTCCGCTGCGCCGATGCCGGGAAAGAAAGTAAGGCGAGCGAAAGAAAAAGGATAGTATTTTGTACTCTAAATCTCATATTCTGTAAACTCAAAATTTCTTTGCGTAAACAAATTGTTGTCGCAAAGTAAAGGAGATTTTTTGGATATTCCAAATTTTTCAGATAATTTTGCGACAAATTTTTGTTTACATAATGCAAAAATTCAGGGACGATAGGCAAATGGATGGTTACGAAAAGGAATCACGCCGGCGTGATGAGCTTCTTCACGTAAACGGTGTCGCGTATATCGAGGGGAACCTGAAGCTTGCTCATCTCCGCATCCTGATTGCTATCGTCAGCCATCTTCAATCCGCTATCCTTTTCAAGGTCTCCCGGCGGAAAAACGGTATCAAAGTTCCCGATGCTATGCTGCCACGGAGGGGCGAAGTTACCAGGAGGGGGCAGACCCGTATCTTGACCATTCCGGTGGAAGAGTTCCATCTTGGGATAAGGAACGGAGGAAGGCTCAGAACCTATTTTGAAGAACTGCAGGAAACAAGAATCATCTTTCCTGATCCGCTTCACTGCTCATCACCGCAGTTCAACCTGGTGAACCGCTTCTCAGGTCTCATTGTGGGCTATTCCTTCCCGGCTTATTCGAAGAATGTCGATATCTATTTGCAGGAAGAGATGGTCGGACGCCTGCTTCTGACGGAAGAGGGATATTCGAGCTATTCACAGTCATCGGCCCTGTCCCTGACCAACAAGTATACGGTCCGTCTATATTGGCTCATTTCCTCATGGCGCAATAAGGGAGGATTTGTCATTTCTCTCAGTAATTTGAAACGGATTCTGTGTCTGAGCGAAGCCTACGACCGGTTCGACAATGTTTCTTTGAAGATTATCGAACCCGCCCGGAGGGAACTGCGAGCCCGTTTCCCCATTTGGTTCGAGATGCGTCAGTATGAATCCGGCTCTGATCGTCAGCTGGCTTTCAAGGTGAAGATTGCCATGACAGAGGAGCAACGCCGTGAAGAGATGCGGAAGGCCTATGACATCTGCTTTAATATCCTTTCCTCAATAGGGGCGAGCATGGGCGCCATCGGCGACATCTTTTCCAAGGTGGAGTTTGAAGATCTCCGCCCGTTCATGGCCAAACTGATGGACTTGGTATCTTATGTCAGGGAGAACCGCCATATCAAGGATGTCAACCGCTACCTCCTGTCCTCGATGGACATCTGGTTTGCAGACTGGCTGGAGCGTTATGAGCGGATTGATCAGGAAGAAGGCCAATAGTTTTTTTCTTTTTCAGCGCGCGATAGTAGACCGGTTGTATTATCCTTTGATAATCTATTGTATAGCCCCGATGACGTCTGGTTTCACTGTTGATAATCAGGCGGATACGCCTATACCAGCTATCGCTTTTCCTAAGTTTTGACGAACTATCGGCCCCGTTGTCCTAAATAATGACGCACCCCGCCCTAAGAAATGACGAACTTTTCCCTAAGTTTTGACGAACTATTCCTGCGCTTCCTAAATTTTGACGAATTCTCCCTGAAAATGGGGCCATTGGAGATTTCAGCCAGCGTCTGAGCTGGGTTCCATAGAAGAAAAACGGCCATACAGTGTACTGTACGGCCTCCTAAATTTTGACGAACCTCTTAACGAGGCGCCTAAAAAATGACGAACTATCAAGCCTTTTTGAAGTAGTGATTATGTGCGGAAAGTGCTGCGGCGCGAATTTTCTCCGTACAGTCTGCCGTCATTTCATCTGTCAGCTCCCCAAGTCTGGCAATCTGGTCATAGAGGGTCTGATTCTGTTCTCGGAAAAACTGAATGATTCTGTCGGCAACGTGAGCCCTGCGCTCGGAGGGAATTCCTTCGAGGATACTTTGTGGTATCAGGCTTTTGAGGGTGTTGTCAACGTTCATAATGCAAAAATACCCATTTTCTACTGTTTCAGCAATCGCTATTAAGGTTTTTTGAATCCCACCGCAAAAATAATCAATGCTGACGGCCGGGGCCGTCTTTGAGTTGCAAGGTCAAGGGCCTGCGGCCTTTTGCCGAAAATCTCCACCCCTGCGGGGTAGTATTTTCGACAAAAACCTTGCATCTCAAACCGCATTGATTGCCAGCGCTCCATGATTCAAAAACCCTTAATATCGATTTGCCTTATGAAACATGAAAAGCAGAATTCTCCTTCCAAGAAGCAGATGCTTCAGGAGATGGCATCTCAGATGAGTGCGTCTGTGAGAGCCGAAGTCAGGAACCAAATTGAAGAATTGGGGCTCACGCTGGTCAGTGTCAATGGTTCAACCTTTAATACCGCTGCTTTATGAGATGTGAAGAACTCAACAAGCTTGGCTTGAATCTCTCCGAGGACTGGAATGTATCCGACCTTATCCTTGCCAGTGGCGCCGGTTATCTGGAAGGGTTCTCCAACGAGCAACTGGACAGAATCAGTGTCCTTAAGGAAGCTATCTCCGAATACATGGTTACCATCCCTGTAAATGCGAATGTGCAAATCACGAATGCTGACCTGGCCAGTTTCTACCTGATGCCCGTCATGAAGGGACTGGATCATGAGGAGTGCTGGATCCTCTATCTCTCACGCAAGAATACCATCATCAAACGTATGCAGATTTCCAAAGGCGGTTTTACCCAGACTACCATCGACAACAAGCAGATTCTACGTCATGCGTTACTTCTCGGGGCACAGGGGATTATCATCGCCCACAACCATCCTACCAATGATCCTACTCCCAGCACAGCTGATATCAATTCTACCAGGTCTCTCGAAAAGGCCTGCCGGGCCATCGACCTAACGCTCTTGGACCATCTGATCATTGCCGATTCTTCTTACTACTCCTTCACAGAAGACCGCAAGGCAGAGTATAACGAAACCATTCTGAAAACCCTCGCTGTAGCATAGCGGCGGGGATTATTTCCTTTTTGACGAAAAAAGCAGGTCATCGGTGATGATGCCTGCCTTCTTCAAGCGCTTGCGGTCATAGACCTTCTTACTTTTGTGGAGCGCCGTATATGAAACCGGCCTCCCATGCTCCTGGATTTCGAGAATCCGCGAAGCCCTGCGCTGGGCCAGCATATAGTCGGCCTCCGTAATCCGCAGTTTCTTTCCTTTCTTCGGTTTCATTGTTGTACTTGATTGGTTACGCCTCTATAGATGCAAAAACCGTGTCAGGCGTTGCCGTCGGCACGTTTCAGAGCCTCCGGGCCTGCTTCTGTCATCAAGCCACGGCGTTCAAAATCCGCGCATCGTTGCTTGTTCAACTCAGTCCAATGGCTTCGTTTCTGCCGGGGCGAAAGCCGCTGGGCCATGCGCCCGTCCGGCATCACCTTGCAGGTGGAATCAATCCAGCCGAAGCACAACGCCTCTTCCACGACATCAATGTAAGGAATGGTGCCCGGCCTGGAATTCTTGCCACGGTTGCACGTCACCCAGCACTGCTTCTCGCTGGCATGATGCTCCTCCAGCCACTCCCGCAGCTGCGACCGTTCCGAGAAATCCAGCAGACCGATAATCTCCACTGTTATTGGTTCTTTTTTGCTTCCACCTTGTCGCCGAACTTCTTTTCATCGATGATGAAGCGCTCGTGCGTACCCTGGCCGACAAGGCCAGCATCATCATATACGGCCACCTTGAAAGTAATCTTGCGGCGGTCCACATCGATAACCTCAGACTCGCTCCAGACCTTCATTCCGACAGGCGTGGCACTGTCGTGACTGACGTTAACATGCGTACCGACGGTTTCCTGTCCTTCTTCCAGATAGGGCTTGACCGACAGGCGGCAAGTCCTTTCCATCAGGGCAATCATCATGGGCGTCGCCAGTACCAGCACCGTCCCGCTGCCGATATGCTTGGCCGTATATTCGGGAAGCACCACGGCTTCCTCCCTTCCTTTGATTCCGATTTCTACCATAAATGTGAATTCACAGGTTCTCCTTCAAGAATAACACAGACTTGCTTAAGTCAATAATGACGGTAAAATGCTGCCATATTTCATTTCCTACGACAGCAATATACTCATCACTTGCCATCGCGCCTGAATGGTCTGTGCTATATCGGGCTTTACCTTGGAAGAGCAGGAGATTGCCCGTCGTAACTTTATCGATACCAAACTCGTAACCGGCTGATTCT
>JAEEGK010002051.1_pt1 | contig 50400 bp, 33 predicted proteins | sample 8958771 | NCBI WGS metagenome assembly JAEEGK01 (sample SAMN16246547, study PRJNA631951) | gut metagenome | biome: gut microbiome; feature: rumen; material: SC-attached | host: Bos | place: Iran: Karaj | collected 2018-10 | reverse complement strand
TAATTATTTTAATTTAAATTATTTATTTAAAAATGAATCAACAAGAAGAAAATAAAGTATATCAAAATATTGAAATTCCAAAATCACCTTTTACAAATAATACATATAAAGATTTTTATAAGATTTGTAGAGCATATTATAATGAATTAATGCATATTTCAAAATCAAATAATCCAACTTTAAGTAAAGATGATATTATAGTAATTGATGATTTAATTAAAGAAATATATAAATATTCAACTGATTTAACAAAAATAAATTTAATTCAAGAAGCAAAAAATATAATTGATATTGGTTTAGTTATATCTGATTTTCAATTAAAAATATTTGGTGAATTAAAATCAATTCAAAAAGATAGTGAAAACTTAGTAGAAAAATTATATTATCCTCTTTCATTGAAATTAATTTTATTAGAAGCAAATTTTAATATTTTATATAAATATGAAAAAAATTATTTGGATGGAGAAAAAAATTTAGAAGAAATATTAGAAGTACAAAGATATTTAAAACTTCCAAATTATAACATAGCATGTTCAAAATTTTATTATTCAATATTAAAATATTTAAATAATGACTTAGAAAAAGCAGAATTATATGCAAATGAATCATTAGACTTATTAGAAAATAAAGGTAATGATAAATCCGAAAATAAAAAAGAACCAAATAAAGATAATAAAATAACAAGAAAAATGTCAAATATATTAGAATTTTTAGCAGAATTATATCAAATAAAAAAAGATTATAATCAAGTAATTAATTGTTATGAAAAAGCTTATTATTTAAATTTAGGAAGATATGGTGGTCAAAATGTAAATACAGAATACTTTAAAACTAAATTAGAAATATTACAAGAAGAAATGAAAAAAAATCAAAATAATTTTAGTATAAATAATAGTATAGTAAATAATAGAAGTGAAGCAAAAACAGCACAAAATTTTTATGTGAGAAATGACTCACAATTTACTGGGAATAATTCAATTAATAATAATAATTATTCTGCTTTTAATCAAACTATGCAAGGTAATATTTTACATAAGGGAAAAACTGACACTTTTTCTTTTAAAATTCCTACTTCTAGTTTATATGAACCTTTTCTTGTTTCTATTTATAATTTAGGAAAAGATGATAATAATAGATATTTATCTGAGTTGTTTGTTTGTAATTTATGTTTTGATAAAAATAAATTGTTGAAATTTTTAGGCGAAAATGATATTAATAATTATGTTTTTTATACTGATGATAATTTAAATCAAATTTTATGTAATATTACTTTGATAAATGGTTATGTTTCATTTTTAGATAATAATTTGAAGAATTGTTTAATTAACTCAATTTAAAAAAAGAAAAAAAAATAAAACAATAATTTTATTATTAAATATGGAATATATTTTATTTTTTTATTAAATTAAAAAAATTATTATTATAAAATAAAATATAAAACTTTAAAAAATGTCAGACTCATGTTGTAATTGTAGTAAAGAAATATGGAAAGAACCAAAAAAAACAATATGTTTTTTAGTATTATTCAATATTGGATATCTATATTTAAGACATAAACAAATTGGATTAATTTCTCTTTTTTTAACATTAACATTATATAAAATATTAATTTCTATAGTTGTAAAAAAATTTGATATTTCTTGTTGTAAAAGTGGTTGTTGTAATGAATTAGGAAATCAAGAAGAGAAAATAAAAAAAAATGAAGAATGTATTTTAAAAGGGATTAATAAAATAAATGATATAATTGAAATGAAAGAAAATGCTGACTATAAAATTATTTGTTTTTGTATACTTATGATTATGATTGGAGAAACTTTTTCTTCTTTAACTGTCATTGTTTTATGTGTTGATATTTTTGTTTTATTAAGTTATGGAAAAATTAATGATTTAATTAAAGAAAATTATGAAAAATATTCTAAAATGATTATTGAAAAAATTCCTAAATTTAAAGATGAAAAAATTGATTAAATAAAATAAAAGGATAAAAATTTAATATTTAATTTAAAAATAAATACCGTCATTTAATTAATTTATAATTGTAAATGAATATTCCTGAAAGAAAAAAATATTCAAATCCTATAATTAAATTTTCAGAAAGTTCAATTTTGTCTTCCGAAACAAATAAAAGTATTTTTCCTTTGAAAATTAAAGAAAAAACAAAAGGGAAAAATATTTTTTTTGAATTAAGGAATAATAGAATTAATTTAAGTTCTTCTATTGAAACATCAGTAAAAAATTATGAAGATAATCCAATTAGATTTGATTATTATGGTATTGAAATAAGTAAAAAAAACAAAAAAAAATATAAAATTACTTTTGCTGATGAAGTTAATAAAGAAAATATGAAATTAATAGATGAAATTCAAATTGAAAGCTTTAAAAATTATAATCATGATATGATAATAAATAAAAATGTTATTTTTCCAGAAAAAAAAGAAACTTTTTGTTGTACAAATTCTAGTTGTAATATTTATTGAATTGTTTTTTTTTGGAGAATTTTTTTAAAGTTAAAAAAGGTAATTTTTTAAAACAAAGTTTTATATTGTACATATGTATTTAGAATGTTGTTTTTTTTTTTTAATAGATATAATTTATTAATTATTTAATATTATATGTATTTAAATAAATTTATGATGGAAAAAAATAATTTTTTTAATGCAAATTAATAAACAGCAAATTTCAGTTTCTTTTCCTTTAAAATCATATAAAAAGAATAATATTAATCAATTTAAAATAAAAAATGTTCAAACTGAAAAAAAAGAAAAAGAAACAATGTTATTAGGAAAAAAAGTTAATATAAATTTTTTTAAAGAAACAAAAATAAGTAATTTTGAATTTGAAGAAGCAAAAAAAGAATCTAATAATTTAATATCATCATTTTCATATGAATTATTTATTGATTTTATAGGAAATGAATTATTAATAAATGATCAAAAGCATACTTATGAATTATTTAATTATATAATTGATAATAATATGGATTGGATAATTTTCAAAAAGAAAATGAATTATAAAACAATAATAGAAAAAATGAAAGAAATTAAATATGAAAATTTATCAGAAAGTCAATTTAATTTCTTTTTAAATAGACTTGCTCCAGGTAAAATTTATCCTCGTTTTATTCCTTTATCTTTAGGAATGAATCATATTTATAAATGGGTAAAGACACAAATAATTATTTATATATATTTAATAAATACAAAGCAAATAATAAGTAATAAGTTACCAAAAATATTTTTAAAAAGAAATAAATCAAATAATAATGAAACTATTAATCATAATAAAAATTTACCTCATTTTAAAAAAAATATTAGTACACAAAATATTGTTTTAGATAAAAATGTAGATTATTCTTTACCTAATTTTCAAAGAAATTATTCTTCTAATTATTTAGATAATAATTTAATTAGTCCAAAAATTAATTCAAAATTACCAATAAATATTAAAATGAAAAATCGAAAAATAAAATTAAATGAAATTAATGATGAAAAAAGATATATTGTAAAAACTAACATTTTATCATTAAATGGTTATAATGCTTATTCTGAAAAAATAAAGAAAGAAAGAAATCATTTAAGTACTCTTCCTATGGCTTTAACTAAAGATTATAATGAAATGAGAGTATTTTATAATATAAATAGTGATGGTAATATAATTTTAAAAAATAGAAATGAAAATGAATTAAGAAATCTTTATTCTTTTGGAATTGATAATAAGACAAAAATTCTTTCAATGTTATCTAATAATAAAATTGGTGTTTTAGGGAATTTAGAAAGTAAAAAATTAAAGGAATTACTTGAATAATTTAAATAATAATTTATTTTTGTATTTTAAATTAGTTAATTTTTTATTTTATATAAGAAATTTAATTTTTTAATTATGAATTATAATATTTCCTTTTTTTTGTTTATTAAAAAATCAATCAAATGGTGTTTTTTTTGTATTGTTCCCAGATTGATTAAAATTTTCGTTTAAGAAATTTTGTTGTTTTTGCTTATTTATATTAACATTATTATTCATATTAAAAAAATCAAAATTTCTATTATTTGAATTAATAATATTGCTATTATTTATAGAATTCATATTACTTTGATTATTCATTCTATTATTATTCATGTTAATTAATGGATTTATATTTAATTGATTATTAATATTGTTATTATTATTCATATTACTTATTGAATTCATTTTAAATTGATCATTAATATTATTAATTGTGGTGTTATTATTAAATTGATACAAATTATTTACATTTTTATTATTATTCATATTATTTGTTGAAATCATATTAAAATTAAATAAAGTATTTTCATTATTTTTATTATCATTCTTATTATTAATATTATTTGTATTTATTTGAGGTTTATTTGAATTTATAAAACTAAAAATATCTTGATTACTTCTATTAATATTTTGAACATTATTCGTATTATTATTAAAAATATCAAAGATATCATTATTATTGTTTGTATTATTTATTTTAACTTTGTTATCTGTTTTATTATCATGAAAATCAAATGTATTTAAATTTTTTTTCTGATTATTAACATTAGAATTATCAAATTCAAAATCAGAATCTTTAACATTCTTATTATTTTCTTGGGCAAAAAAACTTTCATTATCAATTTTTGGTTTTTCACCAAATTCTTCATAAAAATTATCATTTTTATGCAAAAATTCATTATTCTTTATTGTATAATTTAAATAGCCAATTTCAATATTATCAATAGTTAAATTATATTTATCCATATCAACTTGATTAATTGCGAAAAAGTGATTGCCAATAGGAAAATTAAAACTAAATTTAAGTGAAAATTTTTTAGTTTGAGAAATTTCATTTCCATCTACAATTACTTTTCTTTTTCCTTTTAATCTAGAATGAATTAATTCTATTTTATGAGGTATATCATCAATTCGAAATTCCCAAATAAATTTAACTTTAGAAGACTTTAAAAAATCACCAATTGCTTCTATTGAATATTTATAATGAGATAAATTAATATTTATCATTTACAATATTATATTAAATTATTAAATATTTTTAAGTTTTTATCAAATATTATAACTATTTATTTTAATTATTATTTATTAAAGTAAAATAAAATTATCAATATTTACATTTCATAAATATAAAAATTATTTCTTGGCACAAGAAATAAAAATATTTTTAATTTAAAAAATTATTCCATTGATTTTTATCAAAAGCAAATGATTTTGCTTTTTTATATTGTTTTTCTAATTCTTTACATTCATTCGAAATATCAAATTGATGATTTTCGTTTAATTTATTTATACAATTTTGATATTCATTTAATAAAATATATAAATTAATTTTTTCTTTATTACACTCATCATCAAGTCTATTATGATGAGCAATTTTTTTTTGTAATGATTTAAATGAAATATTACATCCATCTTTACAATAATATTCATTATTTTTATTTTGATATTCAATAGATTGTTTATTTTTTACAATTTGTTGTTGAATTATATTATTTGGACAAATCATTGGATAAGGAAAATCAAAAATATATCTTTCTCTTTTTTTGCAAAGTAAATTTTGATAATATGGAATTTGTGATATCATATTTTATTAAATTTTTAAAATTTTAAGATTGATAAATTTATAATTTTTTTAAATAAATAAAAATCATAAATTATAATCCCTTACCGGCATAAATGATAATAATAATTATATTTTTTATTGGAATATTATACATATATTTAACTTATATAATTTTTTAATTACTTTTTTTATTTTTTTAGAATAAAATTAAAATAGAAAAAAAAAAAATACAGATTTTTAAACATAACTTATTATAATTTCTCAAAATAAATTTTATATTAATTTTCTTTTAAAATTAATATATATCATTTAATAATTTATTTTAATCAAACAAAAAAATAATTAATCATATATTTTCTATATCTATAACATATAAATTAAATATTTTTTATTGTACTTTTATTATTAAAATTTTTAATTCACAAAATAAAAAAAATGAATGGTTTTCAATTAATAAGTAAATTAGGTGAAGGTGCATATTCAACAGTATTAAAAGTAAAAAGAATAAAAGATGGAAATATATATGCATTAAAAAAAGTAAAATTATTAAAATTGTCATCAAAAGAAAAAACAAATGCATTAAATGAAGTAAGAATATTAGCAAGTATAAAAAGTAATTTTGTAATAAGTTACAAAGAAGCATTTTATGACGAAGAAGAAAATGTATTAGGAATAGTAATGGAATATGCAGACAAAGGAGATTTATATCAAAAAATATCACAAAATAAAAAATCATTATCATTATTACAAGAAAATGAAATATGGAGAATATTTATTCAATTAGTAAAAGGATTAAAATCATTACATGACTTAAAAATTCTTCATAGAGATATGAAAAGTGCAAATGTATTTTTATTTTCAGATGGTAGTGCAAAATTAGGTGATTTAAACGTATCAAAAGTTGCTAAAAAAGGTTTATTATATACTCAAACAGGGACACCATATTATGCAAGTCCTGAGGTATGGAAAGATCAACCTTATAATTATAAAAGTGATATTTGGAGTCTTGGATGTGTTTTATATGAAATGATTACTTTAAAACCTCCTTTTCGTGCTGAAAATATGGAAGGTTTATATAATAAAGTTATTAAGGGACAATATTCTAATATTCCAAGTAGATATTCTGATGATTTAAGTGAAATTGTTAGACTTTTATTACAAGTTGAACCTGAAAGTAGACCTAGTTGTAAAGATTTACTTAATCATCCTATTATACAAAAAAGAATTCAATTTTTTACAAGTTTTAATGAAGATTTAACTGAAGATCAAGCTCTTTTGAAAACTATTGTTATTCCTAAAAATTTAATGTTTCTTGGAGGAAATTTACCAGAACCTAATTATTTAAGGAAAAATCACAGAAAGGAAACATTTGAAAATAATAAAGGAAATAATGTTGAAAATAAAAATGAAAATAATAAAGAAAATAATAAAAATGAAAATAATAAAGAAAATAATAAAGAAAATAATAAAAATGAAAATAATAAAGAAAATAATAAAGAGGATAATAATGAAAATAATAATAATGATAATAATGATAATAATGGTGATAACAATAATGAAAATAATAATGAAGAAGATGAAGAAGAAAAGGAAAGATTGAGAATTGAAAAAGAAAGAGAAGAAAAACGAAGAAGAAGAGAAATGATTGATTTAGAAAGAAAAAAAAGATTAGCAGAAGAAAGAGAAAAAAGAGAAAGAAGAGAAAAATTAGAAGCAGAATTAAAATTAAAAGAAAATGAATTAAGATTAAAAAAAGAATTAGAAGAAAAAGAGAGAAAAGAAAAAGAAGCAAAATATTATATTTTAAAACCTAATAGAAGAAATGAGGTAAATAAAAGTTTAAATAATAAAAATATAAATAGTTTAATAATAAACAATTTACAAAATAGAATAATTTTACCAGATATAAGAAATAGTTATGATAATTCTTCAATAGGAACTTTACATTATAAAAGACCGAATTATAATGGATATAATAGAAGTAAAAAATATAAAATATTATTAATTAATGAAGAAGAAGAAATGAATAAATTAATTAAAAATTATGTTCCTGCAATAAAACAACCTATAAATAAAAAATATATTTATGCTCAAAATAAATTAATTCATAATTTATCTAAAAGAAATAATGGAATTAATGGAAATGGTATTAATTCTTATCTATATAAAATTCCTAATCAAAGATATATGGATTTAAGTAATAAAAATATGATTCCATTTTCAAAAAATTTATATAATAATAATTAGATTTAAAAATATCATGTTTTTTATTAATGAGTTTTTAATTTTATATTTTTATATTTTATAAATATCATTAAAAATAAATTTAAAAATTTTATTATTATTATTTTCAAATAAAAAAACAATAATGATAAATAAAAAATAAAAAATAATAATGTTAATTGAAACAAATTCAAATAAAACAAATTCAAGGTCAAAAAATTTTAATAGAATGTTTAATATTAAAAGAGCAATTTCTAGGAAATTACCAAGAATAAGAGCTTCATCATTTTTACCTTCTATTGATATTAAAACAATGGGAACAGAACCAGAAATTGATTTAGTAAAAAAATTAGATATGAATCAAAGAGTAGAAAACTTTTTTAATAAAGAAATGTATTTAAAAAGAAATAAAAGTATGATTGATAATAATGAAAATGTTAAATTAAAAAGATTAGGATTAAAAGTTCCTCCAGAAAATAATATTGGTAAAAATAAAATTTCAGATAATAAACAAGTTGAAGAATTTTTAGAAGAAGAATTAAAAGAAGAATTATCTAAATTAGAAAAGAAAAAAAATGAATATGATAAAATTCAAGAAACTTTATGTAAAGTTTATAAAGAAGATTATGATAATGATATTGAAAGTCATATGTATGATAAATATCAAAAAGAATTAAATAAAAATGTTGAAAAAGAATTAAAAGCTTATTATAAAACACATAAGAAAGAAAGACAAAGAATTGTTACTTTAAAATATGAAGAAAAAAATAAAAGAATTCATAGAATAAATGAATTAAAAGAATTAAAAGAAGAAAATAAACAAATAATATTTAATTTAAAACAAAAATTAAATTCATTAAAAAATGAAATTGAAATAATTAGAAAAAAAATATATGATAAAAGACATGAATTAAATGAAAAATATTTATATGATTTATATGAAGGATTATCTTTTAAAGGAGAAGGTTTAATTTCAATAATAAAAGCAATATGGAATTTAGGAATTGATGTTGATATAAATTTTATGCCTTCATATTTAGATAAACAAAGTATAGAATTTTTATTTAAGAAAACAAAATTAATAATTCAAATATCAAAATTAAGGCAATTAATAAATGAAGCAAGAATAAAATTTATAAATGATGTTCAAGGTTTAAATATTTTTATTAATGAAGAAGATAATCAAAATAATAAAAATGAAAATAAAGATAGTTCTTTTTTTCCTACTAGATTAATTTATGATGATAAACCAAAAACTATTTTAGATCTTTATCCAAAAACAAAAGAATTTATGGAAAAATATGAAAAAGAAGTTTTAAATGAACAAAAAGAATATAAAATTAGTAGAATGGTAAATGAAAATTTTACTCCGAGAATTTCACCTATAATTGTTTCTAAATATGAAGATATTGAAAAATTAAAATATGCTTTAGTTGAAAATGAAAGAAAATTAAAAGAAATTGAGAAAAATGAGCTTAATAGAATTAGTAAAGAATTTATTGTTAATGATTATGGTAATATTCATAATGTTGAGTTTAGTACTGTTGCTTCTGCTTTGTGTGGTGAAGATAATATTGAAGAAGGAATGTTAAATTATAATACTATGTTAAAAAATTATAAATTTCAAAGACAATTAATTAAATTTTATTCAACGTATAAACATGAAAAAATGTAATATATAATAGTATTTATATATTTAAATTTAAATAAATACAATTTAATAAAATTAGTATAATAATAAGTTTAATAATTATCACAAAATAGAAATGAAAATCAACAAATTATTTCTTTGTTATATTAATTTTTTCATTATCATCTATTAAGTTAGCAATATATTTAATTAATTTGTTTTAAATTTAATTCCTTAATAATAATTTCTTCTTTTACTTCAATAAGTTTCCTTTTTTTATTTGAATTTTCTGAATAATCTATTTTAATAAATACTTTAAATAATTTTTCAACATTTAAGTTGAAATTTTGTAGTCATTCAAAATCTGTAGTATTATCATTAAATTTGATAAACATAAATTTTATATTTTTTTTAATTTTTATTTTTTTTAAAATTGTTTTATTGTTTTTATAATTTTATTTAGAATTTTTATTAGAATTTATTTTTCAAATAAATAAATTTTTGATTTATATATATCTATATAATTATATAAAAATTAATTACTTTTTTTTTCAACCATTATTTTATCTTATTTTTTCTATTTTTACATTTTAATTCTTTATTATTTATCTTTATTCTCTTCTTTATTTTCTTCTTTTTTCTCTTCAAACTCTAAATTATATCTTTCTCCAGTTATTTTTTCATAAATTTCTAATACATTTTCAATATCATATTGAAAATGAATAAATGAATCAAAGGAACTAGTGATATAAATATTATCTTCAAAATTAGTATCAATTGGTTCATAAATATCAGAAATAGTTATAAATTCTTCTAAAATATTTCCTATTATAGATTTAGCAATATTTATTTCTTGATAAGGTTCATTAGTTTCAATAATAGTTGAAATAATAGCTAAATAAAAACCATTTTTACATACACAATTTGAATAATTTAATACCACAATATAAATATCATTTTTCCTATTAATTTCTGTTTGTGGAATAATAATTTGACAAGAAGAAACATCTTGAGTATTTGGAACTGGATGATTCATAATACATATTGATCTAATAACTTTCTTTCTTGATATTACTTTCCCTAAATTTAAAACATAAGAAGGTTCAGCAATTAATATTTTACCATAAGCACATTGTCCCTTTGATTTAATTCCTTTAAATTTCCCATTTTCATCAAATAATATATCATCAATATCTCTATTTAACATATAAGTACCTCCATATAATGCACATAATCTTGAGAAACCTTCTGCTAAACCTGATAAACCCCATACTGGATAAATAAAAGGACTATTTCCATATCTACCAAATGAATTAAAATATAATTGCATTCTGTTTATTGTATCTATTGCTGGTTGTAATAAATAATTATTATCTGTATATAATGCTATTGTATGACCTATGAAATTTATAGTCTCTTCATTTAATCCAAATTTCTTTACTATTTCATTAAATGGTAAATTTAAATCATATCCTTCATAAGTTTCTTTATCATTTTCATCATAATCTTGAACAAATGTAAAGAAATTTTTACAAAGTTTTTTTTCTAAATTATTCATTATATCACTTTTAAAAGCTTCAAAAGAATTTGATGGAACTCTCTCTATTTTTCCAAAAGAATTTTCATTTAATGATTTTTTACATTTATATATAAAAGTACCTTCAACTGATTTCCATTCTAAATATTGAGATACATTTGTTTTCAAAAGAAGTTTCACTAAATTTCCATTTGACATTACAAATTTAGGAATTAAATCAACATTCCAATCTCTATTCTCACCATATCTTAAAGGAAATTGTTCTCCATTACGAAATCTTTTCCATAAATTAGTTAAATTAAGTGATGCAGAATCAGAACCATAATAATTATTTCTATCTAATTGAAATATTTTATAATTTTTCATTTTTTCATCATTATCATTTTTTGGTATTTTTGATAAAAGACCAGCAAGAATTGATTCCTTTAATCCAGTACCTAAAACAATAATATCATATTGAGTATTCATTTGATAATAATTTAATTATTTTTTTATGAAAAAATAATATGAATTAAAATATTATTCAATAATAAAAAATATAACTTATAAAAAAATGAATTCAAGTCAAAATAAATTTAATCAAAGTCAAAGTCAAATGAGAAGAACAAATCAAACAAATCCAGGAGAATTTGGTGCAAGTAATTTAGGACAATTAACTCAAACTGGTAATAATTTTGGAGGTACAAATTCTGCAAATGCAGCTACATTAAAAGGAAAATTAGCAAGTTTAGAAGAACAAATTCAATTAGTTGCAGATGAAATGAATAGTCATAAAAAGGATGTTGTTTCTTTAAAAAATGAAAAAGATACTTTACAAGAAATTTTAAAAATGAAAACACATGAAGTCAAAAATACATTATTACAAGAATTAAATAAAGTTGAAGATGAAATGAAAAGACATTTTTCTCATCAAACATCAGAAAATAGTAGATTACAACAACAAATTACATCTCTTAAAGCAGAAAAAACTGCACTTCAAAATCAATTAATTGCTTTGCAAAGAAGAATTTCTGATTTAGAAATGCAAGTTGGAACAGATGATGTTAAATTCTAAATAATTGTTTATTTATTCAATTCAATTTTTAAAAAATATTATTATTTAATATATATTTTATTTGTATTAAATAATAAAGGAAAATATAATTATTTATAACAAAAAAATATATTAGAATTTTAAATAAATAAATAAAATTAATAATAATTTTTAGTTATACGAACAGTTAAATAACTTTCAGTACATTCAATACAATTAATATCATATAATGAAATATTTCTATATCCTTCTTTCATTAAAGAAATTGGAATTGCTCCTCTTCCAATTAATATATTGTCATAATATAATTTTATAAAAATAAAGGATAAATCACTTTCATAAATTTCAAAAATTATATTATCTTTTAATTTAAAAATTTGTTTTAATAAATTTCCTTTAAAATTGTATTTAAAAACTTTATTCATTTCAATATCACTTTTACTTCCAATAACATAACATTCTAATGTTAAATTATTATTTCCAAAATCAATCCCTTCCCTTTTAACTAATTTTTGAATCCAATTTATTGAAAGTAATTTTATAACTACATATAATTTTGGTTTATCATATTTTTCAATATTTAAACTTTCAGGAAGGAATTTTTTAGGTTTTAAAATATAACCAGAATTTCTATTATTCATAAAAAATATTTTATTTAATAAAGTATAATCATCATCTGTTTTTTGAATATTAATAGCAGCAACTTGTGTTCCAGAAGTCCAAATTTTTACAATATTATAATTTTCAGAATAGAATGACTGAGGATAAGATTTCATAAATGAATTTAAATTATAATTAATTATTTTTTCTCTTTCTTCAAATGAATCAATATATTTTTCTAATTTTGATGATTTTACAGTTACAAATTCCCAAGGTTGATAATTTAATTCTTTTATATTATTTATTTTAAATTTTGTACCTAATAAACCTCTTATTTTATCTAAATCTTCAATTAATTCTTCTTCTATAATTTCATCATCTTTTTCTTCAATTTTTATTATTTTTTTTGGTCTTGATTTATATACTCTTTTTTTATTTAATTGAGAATTTAAATTATAAATAAATTTTTTCATTTCATTTTGAACTTGACAAGAATTTACTGTTCTAATTCTTAAATCTTTTAAATAAGAAGTATTATCTTCATATTTAATTTCACTTCTTGGAATAATAGTTTTTGACTCATTAAAAATCCTTTTCCCAGTACCTTTAATAATAAATTTTCCTTTTAATTCCTCTAAAGTTGGAAAATAATCAGGTGGATTTTTTTGATCTAAAATATATAAGTCTACTAATATATCTTTAAATAATTTTGTCATAATTTTTTGATGATATTCATCTAAATGATTTTCAATAGATAATATAATTGGATAACTACTATTAAAGAAACTATATTTTTTTAATTGAATTAAAATATCTATTAAATTAATTTCACTACAAAAAGTATATCCATGAGTTATAATAATATCATCATCATATCCATTATAACAATCTAATTCAACTAATCTAAATCCTTCTAAAACACTAAAACCATACATTTCAGATGTACTTGTTGATTTTAATTGATCTCCTGTTAAATAAGTATTGTGAGTTGAATTAATAAAATAATCATTTAGTGGTCTTTTTTCATTTTGTTTTTTATTCATTTCAATGAAGTCTAATATATTCGTTAAATTTGAGTTAAGTATTAAAAACAATTCTTTTACATTTATTGATAAATTTTCATTAAAATAATCTATATTATCATTGTTATTAGAATATATTTTTGTTAAGATTTCTTCTTTTTTTTCTTTTGAATAATTATATTTAAATTGAAGTATTATTTCATATAATTCATTTAATGATAATTTTTCTTTTTGTTCTTCTTGAAAAAATTTCAAAAAATTTATGGGATATATTTTATCAATATGCTTTTCTGGATTATTTAAATCAGTATTATATTTTTGAAAGATTTCTTCTATATATGAATCTTTTATATAATTTAAAATATTATTTTTAAATTCTTTTATTTCAATATAACCACTATTATTTTTATCTAATCTAGAAAATTCATTATTTATATCCTTGTAACTCATTCCTAAATTTAATTCATTACAAAAGTTAGTAAAATCATCAATATTCCAATTTTTATCATAATCAATATCATAATAATTCCAAATATTATTTATTTTTTTTTTCATTGTTAAATCATCAATAAATATATATTGTTCAAATAAAGCAACAATACCAGAAAGAAATAAATATAACTTATTTTTATTTTTAAAAATAAAATCATATGATATTTTATTAAGTACAATATGACAAAGTGAATCATCTGAAATTTCTACATTAGGATTGTTTTCTTTAAATTGTACAATATTTCCATTATTTGCATCAAATGATATACCAAAAATATTTGTTAATCTAATAGTTTCAATTGTATCATCAATACTAACTAAAGTTATTTCTTCTGGATCAGGTTCAATTTGATAAATATGGCATATTGAATTTTCTCCTTCTTTAATTACAGTTGCATTAATCCCATAAATAATAGTATTTAATCCTTCTTCTGAATTAATTTCATATTTTCTTTCTGTCAAAAAATCCTTTATTTCAGAAATTAAATTTAAATGAGTTAAATTAAATTTTTTTTTTTCTAAAGAATCAATTAAACGAACTTGATGAGCATCCATTCAAAGTTAATTAAAAAAAAAAGTATTAAAAAATTATAAATTGTTATAAATTAATTATTTACTTTTATTCATATCATAAAATATTTTTAATATTTTAAAATATTTTGAGCTGTAATAAAATTTTTTTATTATTGTTATAATAATATATACATTATTATTATATTTTTAATCTTAATAATTATTTTAAAACAATAAATTTAATATATGTCATCATTAATTACAGATTATATTCATAAAAATAAAAATTCTCCTTTAAAAGAAGAATTAATGATTTTAAATAATAATATAACTACTCGTGAGTTTTCAGAAATTTGTAATTCATCTAATAATAAAAACCAGATAAATGAAACAAAAAATAATGTGTTGGTTGAAAAAAATCATCAAGTTAATCATAATACTCTAAACTCAATAGAAAAATTATTTTCAAATATAAATTGGGAAATTGACAAAAAAAGAAAATTATTTAATTCTATAATTATTTTTGATTGGGATAATACATTATTAAATACATCAATAATTAGTAAATATGGTCTTTATTCAGAAATGAAAAAATATCCAATTAATGATTTAATTCAAATCTCTTTAATAGAAACATTGATATTTGAATTATTTGAAAAATCATTTAAAAAAGGAGATACATATATTATAACTAATTCAGAAAAAGGATGGGTTGAATATTCTTGTAAAAAATTTTATCCAAATTTTTATCCATTATTATCCAAATTAACTATTATTTCATCAAGAAAATACAAAAAAACACATCCAAAAAATTTTTTTATGTGGAAAATTGAAACATTAGATAGATTTATTATGGATTATAATTATGATTGTAATTTACCTACTAATATAATTAGTATTGGAGATTCTTTTGGAGATATTAATGCAAGTAAAAGATTAAAAAATAAGTTTAAAATATGTTTCCTAAAAACTATTAAATTTTTCCAATTTCCAAATATTATTGATTTACAAAAAGAATTAGATTTACTTCTAGATAAATTTGATTATTTAATTTCTAATTGTAAAAATTGGAATATAAAAGTTGAAAAAATAATTAAAAAAACAAATTAATATTTTTTATAAATATCAAAATAGTTTAAATTTTTAAATGTATTTTTGTAACATAACTTTCAAAATAAATAACTGTCATAAAGTAATTAAATATAAAATATATAAATATTTATTTTGAATCTTTTTGTATATTTATGTAAGAAGTTTTTTTATTGGAAATCATTAAATTTATTATTCTTATTGTTTTCCATAAAAAGGTATAGATTTATTTAGTTATAATACTTAAAATTCAACCATCACAAGATAATATTCAAGATTATTTGTCATTGATAGATTTAAATTTAGTTATTTTAGATAAACTTGTTTTTCTTAATATAATTTTTTAATAGTGTAATTAGTTCTCTTCTATTTTTCTATTTTTAAATCAAATTTGTATGTTATATTTTATATATATAAATTTATCAATTTTTTTTTTTAATTTTAATATTTATTAATATATATTCTTCTATTATATAATAGATAATTATTCCATTTTAATATGAAATATAATTAAAATAAAATGATAAAATCCTTTAAATAAATAGATGGAAAGTTGTTTTTTTATTTCTTCTTTATATGAATATAATTTAATTGATAAAGAAAGAACTTTTCATCAAAAAAAAGAAAAAAAATCCAAAAATAAATATTATCTTAAAAATGTGAATAGCTCATTTGTTCAAATAATGATATTTGAATTTCTTCCAAAAAAAAAAGTATTTGAAATATCTTTTGGTTCAAAATATTTATATCATAATTTAAAATTAAAAAATATGTATAAAAAATATTATCAATCATTAAGGAGATTAAAAGAATATGAATCACCAAGCAGTGATATTTTTTCTTATTATACAAATGAAGAATTATCAAACAAAAATATTTATTACTTTGATATTTTATCTGAAATAATTAAAATAATGAAAAAAAATTCAGAAAATATATATGAAATTCCTTATAATCATTTTATTTTAGAAAAAATAGATAAAGAAGATAAAATAAAGAATTATAAAAAATTTATTAATATCCAAAATTTATTAGATGAAAAAAATCAAAAACAAGTTTTAATTAATAATAAAAATATAGAATTAAGATGTAAATCAAATAATGATTTCAAATTACTCTCAAAAAATCAATTAATTTGGAATAATTTAATAATTAATTTAAATTTACAATTTGATTTTACAAAATATGATGTTTTTGATAATTTTGTTTTTAATTCCTTTCCTAATCTAAAATCTTTGATTTTAAAAAATGAAGGAAGAATTCAAAAAATTTGTTTTGATGAAAATTTCTTTAGAGATTTACAAAATTTCCAAATATTTAATATATATATTGATGTTTCTATTAATAAAGGAGTTGAATTTGTAAATATCATTGAACTTATAATGGAAAATTGTAATATATCTTTTGATTCACCTATTAAAATTTCAAAAAAAATAAAAATTTTAATACTACATAATTGTGGAAAGAAAGTTAATACAATTTTTTTAAATTTAATTAATTGTAATGCTCTTAAAATTTTAAATATTGATACTCATTTATCTATAAGTGATATTTCTTCATTACTTATTTCAGGGTCAATGAACATTAAAAATGAATGTATTAAAAAATTTATTGAAAAATTAGAAAGCAAATTTACCTATAATAAAGAAATTCAATTTTTTTTTGATTATAAAAAAAATAGATAAAATCCAAAAAAATAAATAAAATTGAAAATATAGTAATCTTGTAATATTCAAAAAATTAATATTATTTTTTTTTAAATTATTAAAAAATTTATTATTTAACACTTGATTCCAATTGTATTTTCTTCAATATATAATCCCCTAATTTGAATTATTAAAAAAGAGATTTTAATTTTAAAATAAATTAAAAATAAATTCATAATATAATAATAAATCATTGTATATTCTAAGAATTGATATAAAATTTAAAGCAAAAACAATCCTTAAAATTTATCAAAATCACTTTTAATAATGTATCACCTTTTTAAATAAAATTTATTATTTATTCATTTAAATTATGTGACTATATTATTACTGATGATTTTTTTGGTTGTGATAAAACATTATATTTTATTAAAAAAATTATGATGATTTTGTAAAAGACTTTAAAAATTTAGGTTAATAAAATATACAAAAGAATAAAAATAATTATTATAATTTTTATTTTTTAAATATTTATATATAAAAACAATCATTAAAAAATATTTTGAATATTTATAAATAAAAAGATGGCTGAAAATATAACAGGAGAAATATCATTTTTTGGAGATAGAGATTTTCATTATATGAATGAAACATCAAAAAATACAAAAGATTTTTCAAAAAATTCATCAAATCCAGAAGGAAGTTATGAAAAACTAAATTTAGAAATAAAAAAAGTTACTGAAAATAAAAATGAATTAAGTTATCTTAGTAATTCAAATTCTAAAATAAATGATCAGCCACAATGTAATGAACAATTCTTAAATATTAAATATTGGAAAAATAAAGATAACTCAAAAAATCAAACTCAATCTCCAAAACAATTTTCAATAAAATTTGAAAAAATTAAAAAATTAGAATTAAAGAAAAAAAACTTTTCTAATATTCCAAAACCAAATCCATCAAGTATATTTGAATATACTTCTGATATTGATGAATTTGATTCAGATGAATTAAATGAAGATACTGATAATCATGAAATTATAAATAAAATATCTTCAATTAATATTCAATCTCCAAAATTTAAAAATAACAAAAATAATAATAATAATAAAAGTATAGAAAGTGAAAGTCATGATATAAGATTTAAGTCAATTACAGAACCAGATGAACATGTATTTCAAAGACCAACTTTAATTGAAAATTTTAATTGTAACTTAACAACACCTAGAAAAATAAATGAATCATTTTATACAAATCCTTATATTAATTATCCTTTAGGTTCTTTTTTTTCTATGAATAATTATCATCATGTTAATAAAGGAAGTTTTGCATCAACTAATTATTCAAGTAATAGAGTTTATCCTAATACAAATAATAATAATAATAATAATAATAATAATAATAATTATGGTAGTAATGAAGATATTATTGAATTTGATGATTCATTAAATGAAAATGTTGATAGTAATTCAATTGGAAATGGAAATTATAAGTCATATTTAAGTGAATATAGAGCAAAAATTCCAAATAATGATTCATGTGATTCAAATCAATCAAATAATAATATGAGATATCCAAGAATGAATTTAAATTTAATATATTGTAATCCAAATAATAATAATTTAATGGAAAATATAAATAATAATTCAAATACTTCTCAACCTTTTTTCTCTTTTCAACCTAATAATTTATTTTTTACACCAAATAATATTCAAATGAATAAAAATCATAATTTTCACAGAAACGAAAATCAAGCAATTAAAAGTGAAAAACAATTCATTAATTTAGAAGATGTTGCAAATGGAAAAGATATGAGAACAACAGTAATGATAAGGAATATTCCAATAAAATATTCTGATAAAATGTTAATTAAAGAATTAGAAGAATTTAATGGGAAATTTGATTGTATTTATATGCCATATGATTTTGAAAAAAGTGGTAATAAAGGATATGCTTTTATTAATTTTATTCATCCTTTACATATTCTCCTTTTTCATGATAAATTTCAAAATAAGAAATGGACTTATTGTGAAAGTAAAAAAATTTGTGAATTAAATTCTGCAAATTTTCAAGGTATAAGTGAAATTCAAAAACATGCAAAAAATTATAAAGGATTAAAGAAACCAATTTTTTTTAAAGGATTTGATAATTTTCAAAATATTGAAGTACCTATTAAATATTTACAAAATGTTAAAAATATTTATCCTAAACTTGATTATGTTGAAAAGAAAAATCTTGGAATTTTTCTTATAAAATCTTTTGAATAATCAATTAATAATTGAATTTTTTTATTTTTTCCATCAAAATATTATTTTTTATTTAATTCAAAATACTTTCAAAATAATTTCAAATTTTCATATATTTTTTAATTTTTTAATAATTTCTAATAAAATTAAACAAATTATAAAATAAGAATAATATATTAAATTACATAAATTTATTTAATCAAAGCAAATAAAAAAATATATATGTATATTATTTATAAATCAAAAATTAAAAAGAATTACTTAAAAATATATTAAGAATAAAATAAAAGAAAAATAATATAATAAATTTATATTTATCATATAATCAAGTTTTTTTATAAAAATTTTTGATTAATTATTATTTTTAAATAGTTTAAAAAAAATAATGAATACACTAACTTTTTTTAAACAAAGAAAATTAAATAAAAATAAATAAATATTTTCTCATAAATTTTAGTATAAGAATATATTCTTTGAAATAAATTAAATGAAATTTTTGAATTTTAAAGATATTCTTTTTGAAATACTAGAGAATTCACTTTGCAAATTATGGTTCAAAAGATATAAATATCATTAAAAAATATTTAAACAAAAAATGAAAATATTTTTAAAGCCAATAATCAATAATATTTTTGAAGAATTCAATAAAAAAAAAGAAGAAATATTACCTAATATAAATGAAGATGATTTAACAACATTACAAAAAGATATTGGAATCCAAACAGAACCTGAATATTTTTTCCCAAATTTAAATAATCTATTAATGAATAAAAGTTATTTGAAGAAAAAAAGATATATTAAAAAACCTACAGGAAGAAAAAAAAAAGATGATATTACATTATCAAAGCATAATAAGTATAGTAATGATAATTGTATTTATAAAATCAAAACTAGAGCATTTAATTTTACACTTGATACTCTAAATAAACTATTAATTCAACAAAACAGTAAAAAATTTTTTAAAAGAATTGAAGGAAAAATTTTAAAATCAGGAACAAAACATCACAACTTAAATTTATTGAATTCAAAAATATCTACTATTTTAACTTCTTCAATTTCAAAAAAATATTCTAAAACAAATGAGAATATCAATAAAGAATTAATTGAAAAATATGAAAATTTCCCTTTAATTAAAGAAATTTTAAATATGACATTTAATGATATGATTAAAACTTTATATATGTTACCTAATGATGAATTTCAGGCAAAATATTCTTTTGAAAGTAAATATCTTTTTAATAACTATGATAATTGTGATGAAAGGGAAAAAATGAAAATGAAAAATATAATTGATTATGGATTAATTAATCACTTTGAAAGTATAAAAGAAAGAAAAAGCAAGAATTAAAAAAAAAGACTTGGAAAAAAAGAAATTATTATAAATATTATTTAATTATATATAGAATTAGAAAAAAATCAAATAATTATATCTCAAAAATTTGATCATTATAAGTAAAAAAAATCCAATTTTCAATTTCAGAAACCCATTTTCTTCTTAAAGAATCACTTGTTGCACAAAATGAATGAATAATATCACCAATGATAATATCAAAGCAATAATTACCATAACTATCATTGTATTCATTTGTTTTTGCAAAAAGTACATTTATAATTTCAATAGGTTTTCCCATTGGATCATCCATTAATACTAATCCTAAATCACATAATATTAAAAATTTTTTATCATAATATGTTTGTAGAATATTTGTATATTTTTTCTTTATAAAACTTGATAATTGACATTTTCCATAATATGGTGAATTTGTATAATTTTTTCTTTTAATCTTTTCAATTTGATTATTTAATTTATTACTATTAATTGAAATGTTTGTTTTATTAAGTGAATTTAAAGTTTTAAAAAAATTTATTAATTCTAAAATACGAAATATTTCAATCATAATATTTTCAATTGAATCAAAAATGAGTGTAATTGTATTATTTGTTGTTGAAATATTTACAATTGTTAAATAAATTAATGGAATTGAAAATGCTTTTTCCATTGTTTCTTTATTAAATAAATATAAATAATTTTCATTTATAAAAATTATACATTCTAAAATATTATTATTATGGTCTATATATTTAATTAATTCTGTAAAAACTGTATTTGATTTTGGATTATAATAATCATCTTCTAAATTTTGTATTATTCTTTCATCAAGTCTTAAACATAAAAAATCAAAATTTGCTTTTATTTTATTATGATAATTTTGAATATTATTATTTTCTAGTTTTAAATAAGAACTTTTTATAAATATTGTATTTGTTTTTTCTTCAATTAAAATTGAATTATTAATTGAACTAAAATCATTATATGATTTTAATAAAGAATTAAATAAAGTATTTTTTTTTCCTAATTTATATTCATCTAATTCATTATTTAATTCATTAATTTTTATCATTAATTCTTCTTTATTTCTATTTAAAGTAGTATTTTCAACTTTTAATTTATTTCTATCTTCTTCTAATTTAAATTTTATATTATTATAATTTTCAAGTTCTTCTTTAAATTTCTTATTTAATTCTTCTAAATTTTTATTATATTTATCTCTTTCAATTATATATGAAATTAATTCTTCTGGATGCATATTTATTAAATTTTTTTGTTCTTCTGCTATATTTAATGATTTAAAATTATCTTTAAATTCTTTTTCTTTTTCTAATTCCGTTTTTTCTTTAAATAATTTTTCATTGAATCTATTCAATAAATCTGAATAATTTTTATTTAGTTGCTGATTTTCTTTTTCTAAATTATTATATTTTTTTTCAATTTCATTTTTATTATTTTCAAATAAAGAAATTTGATTATTCAATAATATTAAATTATCATTTATTTGATTTTTTTCATTTTTAATTTTCTCAATTTCTTTTTTTAATTCCTCATTTTCTTCTTTTATTTTTTCATATTTTTCAGTGAATTTTTTTAATTTTTTGTCGTATTTTTTTTCAATTTCTTCTTTTTGACCATTTAATTTATTTTCTAAAATGGATTTTTCTTCATTTAATAAATTATTTTTGGTATTTATTTTATCAATAAAATAATCAAATTTTTGATTTTGTTCATAATAAATTCTTTCAATCTCATAAACATAAACTTCTATATCAGATATAAAAACATTAAAATATTTTTTATAATATTGTGTTTTTAATTTATCACCATTATTCATAACTTCAATTAATTTTTCTTTGACAGAAATTAAACTTTCATTAATTTTTAATAAAATATTTGAAAAACTAATTATATTATCAAAATTTTTTAATTTAGGTTCATTTAATTCATCTTCATTAAAAGTTTTTAATTTTTTTGCAAAATCACTTAATTTATTTTTAAATTTATTCCCTAATTGTTCTATTAAACTAAAATACAAATCTTTTTTTAATTCATTTAAATTTTGTTTACTTAATTTATTTATTATTTCTTTTATATTTTCCATATTCAAATTAATAAATTTATTTTCTTTTAAAATATTTTCCAATTCAAAAAAAGGAATTGTTTTATTATTTCCAAATTGAATTAATGAAATAAATTTAAAAAATTCAAAAACTATTTCATCATCTTCATCTAAATTTTCATTTGTATAAATTGTTTGAATTGGAGAAGATAAAAATTTTTCAACTGAACTTTCTAAAGTTCTTTCAGGTGGTAGAATTTCACTTCCATGTAAATGAATATAATCTGTTATATTCTTAATAACTATTACTTTTTGTAAATTTTTATCTTGAGAATCTTTTGATAATGAATTCCATATTTCATTATTTTTTTCTTCTATATTTTCTTTATTCCATGTTCTTAATCCAAGATAATCTAAAAAATTTTTTAAATTTTCTTTTTCCAAAAAAGAATTTTCTTTAAAATAATCTGAAATTTTAGGAATGATTGTTTTAATTAATTTCTCTTCTCTTTCTTTTTCATTAATATTCATTTATATAATATTTATATTTAAAAATTAATATTTGTTTTTAAATTATAATTTAATAGTCATTTAATATCTTAACCTAATAACATCATTAATTAAACTTCTTGATTTATGAACAAATTCTGAAAAACTATGTAATTTAATTATAAATATAATAGTAATACAAATATTTGCTACAAATTGTATAGGAAATAAAATTAAATCAAGTATAACACCATTTATAACTAAAGTAAATGTAAATATTTTAGCACCTAAATATCTCATCCTTGAATTAAATGTATTCACATAATCAGCACCTTTAGATACAGACCAAAAGAAACATCCAAAAAAACAACCAAAAAACATTGTTGCAATATCATAAATTATATCAGTATATTCTAAATAACTTCCTTCAAAAACATTTCTAATTTTTATATAATAAATCATTTCTGAAAAATATTCAAAAAATAAATTTCCTTTTAATAAAAAGAAAAAAATAAACAGAAAAATATTCAAATAAATTTGAGCAATAAAATTAGCAAAACCAATTAAAACAGTAGAAATAAAATAAAAACAAGTTACAAATTTAGCATAATATCCCCATTTTAAATACTTAGCATCTCTCGTAGAAATACAAATATATGAAATAGGTTGTCCAAAAATAAAATAAATGAAAAAAACTAAAAATTTATTATAAGGATGTAAATTAAATTCTTCAACAAAATTAATATGATTAAGATGATAAATATTAAAATTATTTGCATATTCAATTTGTCTTTCTTCAGGTTTTATTTCAATTTTCCCTTCAAAAGCAAGTTGGATTTCATAATCATCTTTTGGTTTAAAAAATTGAAATCCTTTACATTTTCCTTGATTAAAATGCCCATTGAAATAATCTCCATTACATAACCAACACCATTGATGATTACATTCAGCACATATTATGTGATTACATCCTTGTTCTTTTTCTGTCCATGTTCCACATTTTGGACATTTTTTTATAAATTTTAATTTTGCATATTCTTCTAAATTTTCATCTATTTTTTCATTACATTTTATTTTTCCATGCGGTTGTTGACAACATATAAAACAAAATGAATGATTATTTTTACATTTTATATATTTTTCTTTTTCATCTTTTCTTTCACCATAACTATCACATCCTGGATATGGACAAAATTTTTTATTTGGATCGTTTAAAATATCTAATTTAAATTTATAATTTTTGTATTTTTCTATTAATTCTTTATTATCTTTTATTATATTCATTATGAAATCTATTGGTAATTTTTCTTGACATTCATATTCTAAACATTTTATTTGAGTTAATTTATTTCCATTTATTTTTATTGATAAAAAATTATACCAACATTTTTTACAAAATGAATGATAACAATTCTTTAATATTGTTTCATTATTTTTAATATATAATTGATCACATACTTTACATAGTTCTTTTTCTTCTTCTATATTTAAATTAATATTTTCTAATGAAGTTAAATTTTCTTCAGAATTTATTGGATTTGATAAATTATTTTCATTATTATTTTCAATTAAAATTTTTGAATCTTGTTCATTTGGATTAGTAATATGATCTTTTAATAATTTTCCACAAATAAAACATTCTGGATTGGATAAATTTTTTACAAAATAATGTTGAATTTTTCCATTTACTTCATTTAAATAATCTAATGCAGTATCCAAATTATTAGGATGAAAATAAGATACTAATCTTTTTGAATATAAATAATTATATCCTAATTTAACTAAATCAGAAACAATTGGATTATTATTAATTGAATATGTTGATAAATTTAATAATTCATTATTATTTGATATATTATTATTATTTTCAGATTCATCTATTAAATCCACAAAATTATTCATTTTTATATGATATAAATAATATCTATTTTCTTTAAAAACATTATTGATAAATATTTATTGTTAAAATATATTTTTGAAAATATGAAAAATAATCAAAAAAATCTTTCAACTGAAAAAATTGTAGAAGATTATCAAAGTAAAATAAGTGATTATTTAAGAAAAAATAATCAATTAGAATTGGAAATTTCTGATTTAGAAAAATCAATTGAAATAAATCAAAATATTATTTTTTCATATTTACCAAATAATGAAGAAGTAAATAAATTAAAAGATGATTTATTTGAAACAATTTCAAAATATTTATCATTAATAGATGAAAAATCAAAATATGAATCTCAATTAATAAAATTATCTCAAATAATAAATAATTTACCAGAAGAAATTAAAATGTTAAAAATAATAAATGAGGAATTAAAAAATGAATTAAATGAAAAAATTATTCAAATATATAAATTGGGAAAAGATATAGAAAAACAGAGAAAATCTCAAATTTTTAAGGAAGCAATAAAAGAAATTTATGTAATGAGTCCTACAAAAAATAATTTAGAATTATTTAATAAAGTTATTACAACACAAGATGACATTGATAAATTAAATGATGATAGAGGAGATAAAAGAGAATGTAAAATGTTAGAAGTTGCGATAAAATGTTTAGAAGAACAATTAAATAAAATTAATAAAGAAAATAAAAATGAAAATGAAAAAGAAAAAGAAATTAAAGATATATTAAAAAAAAATACTGAAGATTATGATAATATTTTTTCAAATGAAGAAGATTATAGTGAAAGTGAAAATTCAAATAAAGAAGAAGAAGAAAAATCATCAGATGAAGAAGATGAAGAAAATGATTCTTTTTCAGAAGATGATTTAACATTAAAAGAATCTAATAATGATCCTGAATTTATTAAAAAAGAAATTGAAACTTATAAAAAAGATATTGAAAAATTAGAAAATGAGAATAAAAATTATAAAGAAGAAGTAGAAAAATATAAAAATGATTATAGAGATTTAAGAGAAGAAATTCATAAATTATTAAAATATATAAAAAAAAGTACAAGTTCAACACAAGACACAGCATCAACTTCAGTAATCAATTCTTCAAATACTAAAAGTAGTAAAAGAGAAAAAAAATAAAAAAAATTATTTATAAATATAAAAAAAATAATAATATAAATGTTTTAATATAGAATCTATCTTTTAAAAAACTATATAAAAAATAAATATGATAACACAAATTTAATCAAATATTAATTAAAGTATTCAAAAAAAAAAAGCAAAAAAAAAAAATCAAATCTCATAAAAATTTTTGTTCTTCATAATCACCTTTTTTCATAATTTCAACAACACCTTCTTCAAACCAAATATCCAAAGAAGGATTTAAACCAGAAGGAACATTTCTAAAAGCAACACCTAAATTAATACCATTTTTAAAATAAGTTAAAGTTTTTTCAGAAGCATCATATTTCATAGCAAGAAAAGTTTCATTATTTTGACATTGACAACCATAACCAGAAATGCTTCCTACTTGACATCCTTTATCATCAGTTTTAATTAATTTTGTAGTCCAAGTATCCCAATAAAAAGAACTTGGTGAATCTTTCCAAAATGTACTTATTAATTTTGATAAATCATATTTTTTTTTATCTACTAATCCTATAAATAAATGACTTTTATTTCGACATGCTGTTTTTATTGTTATTTTAAATTCAATATATGAATTATTTTCATCTAATCCTGGTTTACAAAAAACTATTCCATGTTGTATATTATTTTTATATAATTTTATTAATGATGAATCTATTTGTAATGTTTGCGCACACCAATTTTTATCAAATACCATTATTGATTTTTTTTTTTCTTTATTTGAATATGGAATTTGCCAATATTCTAATTCGTCAAAAAAATTTTTTTTGTCTTTTTCATTTTCAAATGTTGGTATTTTATTGTTTCTTAAATAAAATAGTAAATTCATAAATGATAATCCATCTCTATCAATAAATATTCTATTGTTGTGTATTTGTAGTTTTGATGTGTCGCCAAATAATAATGATAATAAGGAATTTGGATATTTTTGTAATGTTTGTTTTGTTGTTGTTATTTTATATGAGCCTCCTATATCTAAATCTATTATATCTGTTTTGTTTAATATATTATTTGATAATTCTATATTTTTTTCATATTTTAATTTTTCTTTATCTAATTTTGTTATTTCTTGGTCACGAAAATCTAAAAATTGATTTATTTCCCTATTTAAATTGTCCTTTTCTATTTTTATTTTATTTCTATTTTTATTTATAAAAATAAATTTACTTTTCTGCAGAAACATAATATGTTAAACTTTCATATATTTCATCAAAATTTGTATCAAAATTTCTATTAATATAACCACTTTCTGATAAATCATCATTAAAATTATTATTTAATTGTTCAAAATTACCAGAAAAAAGATCTGGAGAAGGATTTTTATTCATGGGATATTCTGTGTCATTTAAAAACAAATTTTTTTCATTTTTAGTATTATCTAAAATAGGTTTAGGAATATTTGAAACTAAAAAAAAATAAAAATTATATATTTACAAGAATTATCCTCATATGAAACATTTAAACTTAAATTATTATCATCTTCAGATTGAATTTGAATTTCATCTTTTCCTTTATCCATTATTTTTAATTTATATTATGTTATTTTTTTATTAAATATACATTCCATTTATATAAATAAATTTAAATTAAAAAATAATAAATCATTAAAAAAATATAAAATGGATGATTTGAAATGTGAAATAGTTCCAGATAGTTCAAATTATGATTTAAATTTTAAATTAATTTTAATAGGTGATGCAGGAGTAGGAAAAAGTTGTATAACAACAAGGGCAACTAAAGATTATTTTGATGATTCTTATGTAACCACAATTGGTTTTGATTTTTTTTCTTTAAATGTAATGATAAATGAACAAAATATTAAATTACAAATATGGGACACTTGTGGTCAAGAAATTTATCGTTCATTAATTTCTAGTTTTTATAGAAATTCATCTTTAGCTTTTTTAGTTTATTCAATTGATAGTTATGAAAGTTTTATTAATTTAAAAAATTGGTTAAATGAATTAAAAATAAATTCAAATCCTGATATAAAATTATTTTTAATTGGAAATAAAGTAGATTTAATAAATCATAGAAAAATTGAGTCAAAACAAGGTCAAGATTTTGCAAATGAAAATAATTTTAGTTATTTTATGGAAACATCTGCAAAAGATGGAACAAATACAAAAGAAATGTTTATTTATGCTGCAAAAATATTATATATTGAACATTTAAATTATATAGATAGATCTCAAAGAATTGGTTCTCTTGCAGATGTTGTTAATATTCAACCAAATAATAATGATAAAATGTCAAAAGATGAAAGAAAAATTTCAGGTGGATGTGGGTGCTAATTTATAATATTGTTTATTAATTTGTTTTAATTATATATATAATAGTTTTCAAATTTATAATAAATTAATTGTTAAATTCAAATTAATTCATTAATAATAATGATTATTAATATTAAACTATATATTTTAAATCTAAATTGGGAGTTAAAAATTTTTATAATTTTTTTATTTTTCTTAAATATTTAACTTAATTAGTGCATAATTATTTAATATTCTTAGTAATTATTATTAATTTTTCATGTTTATCTTTTTATTCATTTCCAGTTAAGAAAAAATCATCTTATTATTATTATTATTATTATTTAAATTATATAAAAATGAAATGTCTTTTGATTGTGTTTTACTTTAATTTTCATTTTTTAATTGATTTCTAATTTCAAAATCTTATTTTGTAATTCATTTATTTTTTCATCATTCAATTGTTGTTTTTGTTTTAATTCATTCATCTTTTTTTTTAAAAATCTGAATTTACTTTTGTATTATCTTCATTATTTTCTATTTATTTTTTTAATTGTTTGATTTTATTATTATCTTCATTTATTTTATTTTCCTTCTTTTGATTTATTAACAATAAATCTTTTTCTTTTACAATTTTAGTCATTTTTAATTTATATTTATTCTTTAAATCTTTTTGAATTTTTATTTGTTGATTTATTCTTTCATTTTCATATTGTAGTTTATTCAAAGAATTCATTAAAAAATTTTAAATAAATTTTTATTTACTTAATTATTATTTTTTTTCATTAATTTTTCAATAATTATAAATATTTAAATAATTTATAATATGCTGTTTCTTTCCTTTTCACTACTTGGAGAAACAAACCATCCTTGAATAGGAAATATTTCATTTTTATCATTTTGATCACATCCAACAAACCCAACTTTATATTTCATTAAATATTCTTTTTTATTAACTAAATTAACAATTTTAAATGGTACAATTAACATTTGATTTGCCAATTTTTGAAAATGTTTTACTTTAATATTATTTTCTTCAAATCTCTGAATTTTTACTTTTACATTATCACTCTTTTTTTTTGTTTTTTCTTTTTCTCCATAATAAGCAAAAAAACTTAAAAACCAACCAGATAAATAATCAACTTGTACTTTTTGTTTACCCTTTCCAGAAAGTCCAAATGTAGTTTCAATAATTTCTTTTTTCTGAATCATATTCATAAAATAATTTTTATCTATTTTTCCTTCTTTTGCTTCAACCATTTTTTCAATATGAGGAATAATTCTATTTATATACCATTCAAATTTATATCTTTTTAATTTCATACTTTTTTCTATTATTTTTTTATAATCTTCTACTGTTCCTTCTAAAATAATATATGGTATACCACAACCACTTAATTGCATTTCATAATCAAAATTTTTTTTAAATGAACCCATTATACTTATTTTACAAACTATTATTGAATCATAAGTTGTAGTTGAAAAATTTGGAGTTAAAATTTCTATTAAATCTTCACCTAAATATTTTGTCATTTCATTATTTATTTTTTCACTAAAATTTTCAAGAATTACTTTATTAACTTCTTTTATGTCACTTAAAGGATATCTTATAATTAATCTTTGTTTTCCATCAAAATCTACAAAAAGATTTTTAAGTTCTTCAGAATTTGCATTTACATGATTACTAAATGCTTGAATTATTAAAAGCCAAATGTCATCTGGTTTTATCCTAATCGGATAATGATTTGTGTGAGCGGTATAAAAACCATTTAATAATGGAACATTTGAATCAGTATATGCTAAATTTTGATTAACATTCAATGAATGACTTAAGACATCTTTTGTAATTAAATTTTTAATTGATTGTTTGGGGAAAGAATAACGAGGCTTATTATTTGGATATAATTCGATTTTTAATTCATTACTTTGCATAATTTTATTTAAATTTTTTAGTATGATTTTTAAAGAACAAAATAAATAAATTTTAAATTAGGTTTTATTAGATTTTTTTTAAAATGTTGATATTTTTTTTTTTGGACAAAACTTTTTTTTATTTTTAGGATGATATTTTTGTTACTTTTTTTCCTCAGTTTTTATCAAATTTAATGGTTCTTTTTTTGTTAGTTTTTGTTTTGTAAAAAAATTTTATTTTTATTTTGAGGAAGTCATTTTTATTACTTATTTATCCTTTTAAATAATTTTGAATAATTAAATTTTTTAAATAAAAAATTTTAATGAATATTGAACAATTTTTGTCTTAAAATTAAAAAAAAGATTAATAAAGTTTTTAAAAAAATGAATATTTTTTACAAGAAAAAAAAGTAACAAAAATATCATTCTCAAAATTAAAAAAATTTTGCAAAAAAAAATGTTCCAAAACTTTCATCATCAAAACTTAAAATAAAATTTTACCATTAAATTTTACAACATGTTTAATACAACAAAAATCAAATCTATTATTTTTGCTTAATTTTATTATAAAATTCCTATGACAACGTTAAGAAATTTGATTTAATGAATTTCATTTTTTTCCCTTTAAATTTTTATATTAAAATTTAAAATCATGATTAAGCTACCAACTCATGCATCTAATTTTTTATAATAAAATTATAATATAAAAAAATTAAATTCATATGATAGCTACCAACGAGTGAATTCATTTTTCATGTTAAAATATTTATTTTAAAATTTAAAATCATGAGAGCTCATGGATCTAAATTTTTATAATAAAAATTTAAATTTAAAAAGTCAAATTCATCGAATGTTTATTAACCAATGAATCTATTGTTTATAGTTTTATTATTTTATATTAATTATAAATATTGTAAATTAAAAATAAATTTTTTTTTAATATAATGATTTTTATATTTATAAATATTTAAAATCAATTTTCTTTATTTTTCAAAAGATTATATAGAAGTATTATATTTTATTATCAATTATTTAATAAGTATTTGAAAAATAATTACAAAAAAATTAAATAATTTATAAATAATATTTATCGAAATTTTATGTGGTAATAATATTAAATTATCAAAAATTATAAAATAAATAACAAAAAATCTATTATATAAAATAAAATGAAGGGAAATAATCAAATATTTAATAAAGAAATAGAAGAACCAATAGTATCAGAAAAAATTGAATTGTTTATTCAACAAAGTGAAAATGTAACAATACCAGCAATTGTTTTTGAATATCTTTCAAAAGATAATTCAGATTTTGATGCAAATGATTTAAGAAATTTTTATGAGCAATTTGGAATAATTGAAGATTTTGAATTAAATGGTAAAATAAGTGTAGTACTTTTTAAATTATTTTTTGCTGCAAATACATGTAGAGAATTTCTTCAAAATGAACATAATTTTAAAGATAATATGAAAAAAGATTTTATGGTACGTTGGTTTAATTTAGAAAAAGATTATGAATTAATACCTGAAGAATTTTTAATTAAATATGAACAAATATCAAAAAAAAATTCTTTAAATTTAAGACAAAATTTTTTCTCATCAAATAATAACATAAATAATAATATAATAAATAATGGAAATTTAATAAATCAAAATAATTATAATATTCAAAATAATTTTATTCAACAAAATATAATAAACAACATAAATATGATAAATTATAATAACTCAATAAATATACAAAACTTATATATTAATAATTTAATTCCTAATCAACATAATGTAATTAATAATAATTATAATACAAATATAAATATGAATAATAATAATAATAAGCATCATATGAATAATATAAATAATGAAGAAAAAAATTCAGGTAAATTTACTTGTAAATATGAAATATTAATTCCAAATGATAAAGAATTTCAAATTGCAAGAAGACTTATTGGAAGTAAAGGATATAATATGAAGAAAATAATTGATGAATGTAAATCAATAGAACCAAATTTATATGATAATGTAAAGTTAAGATTAAGAGGAAAAGGAAGTGGATTTAAAGAAGGACCTCAAAATAAAGAAAGTGATGAACCTTTACATTTATGTATTAGTGCTAAAAATCAAGAAGGAATGAAAAAAGCTTGTGAATGTGTAAATGAATTGTTAAATAATATTTATGAAGATTATAAAAAGCATTGTTTAAAAATAGGAATTAATCCAGTATCAAAAATTGCAAAATTAATTGATGGAGGAAATACAAATCATAAAGGAAATATTAATAATTTTCATTAATAAAATATTTTGATTCTCCTGTATTTGTATATATAATTAATTGTGTATCAATGTGTATTTTTGTCTGGAATAATTCTCATAAAATATTGTTATTAAATTCATCTTTAAAAATAATTATCAAACTTATTTTGTAATTAATTATTTATCTAATTATAATTCCAGGATATTTTAATTATATAATTAACTTAATAAACCTCATTTTTAATTATTTTAAATTATTTTTAATTAATTTTAAAGGAATAATTCATATTTATATAAAATTATTATAATAAAGATGGAAGAACAAAAAATAAAAAATAAAAAAGAAAGCTCAAATAACAAAAATAAAAATAAAACAAAACTATATTTATTAACATTAGAAAAAAGGGCAAATAATAAAATTTATCAGCATTATAAAAAAATAGGAACAACATATAATTATTTAATATTAGATAATTTATTATCAAATGGAAAATGTCATATTGTAGCATTATTTAAAGAATATTTAATTGTTGATGATAATTCTGAATTTTTAAGAAGATTTTATAATAAAAAAGAATCTTTACCAAGAATAAAAAAAGTATCAAATTATTATCATGAAACATCTGTAATTTTTCCTAATTATACTCCACTTATTGAAGCTAAATATATTTATAAAAATATTATGAGAAAACAAAAAGTAATTGATCAAATTCAAGAATTAGAAGATAAAGAAAGAGAAAAAAATCATAAAGTAAAAAAAAGAAAAGAAAAAGAAAAAGATTTAAATGAAAATGTATTTAGTGATACAGCATATGGTGAAATTTTAAATCAAAGTGAATCTGTTTTAAGAATTGTATTTGGGATAAATAAAAATAAAAATAAATTGAATAATGATGAAGAAGTTGATAATGAATATAAAGGAATTGAAAATTTAATAGATGAAATATCAAAATATGAAATTCAAACCCAAATACAAAATAATATAATAAATAAAAATAAATTAAAATTAAGAATTCCAAGTTCAAAAAAAAAATTATCAATTCCTAATATAAAAACAATAATGGATTATAAAAATAAACCAAATCCATTTAATACAATTAATTTTAGAACATTTTCACCTAATTCAACTAATTTTAATACAATTAATAATTCAACATCAAGGAATTTAAAAGTTAATATAACATTATTGAATAATAATTCAATTAATTCAAATAGACAAATTAATCATAAATCAACTTTTTCAATGCCAAAAATTAATATATCACCTACTAAAGATAAAAAAATTAAATTATTATCATTTAATAGTATTGAAAATAATAATAATAATAAAAATAATAATAAAAATAATAATAATGTAAATAAAATAAATATTAAAAATATTGAAATGAAAGCTTTTTTTATGTCAAATATAGCTTCACCTTCTATAAATAAAAAAATGCATAAAAAAATACGAAGTGTATTAGGAAGGAATAATGAAAATGAATTATTTAAAACATATTATAAAAATTTTAATACAAGTGGTAATATTGAAAAAGAAAAGAAAAAATTACTTCTTAAACCATCTGAGTTAACTGGAAGAAAAGTAAAGCCATCTTTATTTTTACAAGAAGAATTTTGTGGATTTTATACTGATAGAAATAAAAAATAAAATAACAATATTTTATTTTCAAAGATTGGTATACTGATATTATACTTTGAGTTTTTTTAATATTTATATTTATATATATTTCAAATTTTTTCATTTTATTTTATTTAAAAAAATTATTAAAATATAATTAATTCGAAAAAAAAATAAATGGAATTATCATCAAACGTATCAACAATACAAAATTTAAATGAAATAAATTCCGATAATCAAAATCAAAATGATAATAATGATTCCATATCACTTTCATCCAAAAAACTAAAAAGAACATATAAACAATTAATTCCAATGATTCAAAATATATTAAAAAAAGGATTAAGAAATCGAACCCCAAAAGATAGAAGTGATTTATATGAATTTTTAGAAATGACACGTTTTGCATATAATATGAAAGAAGAAATAGAAGAAGGACATTTAGATTTACAACAATTACTTTTTTTTTCTACTCAATTTATGTCAATGAAAACATATAATAAAAAAGATGTTATTTATTATGAAGGTGATGTTGCTGAAAATATTTATGTTTTACTTGAAGGAGAAGTCAATTTATATAAAATCAATTATATTAATAAACAAATGAGACCTCATGAATATTATAGATATTTATATTATATGAATAAAAATAATAATGATCCTTTTTTATTAAATAAAACTATTGAAATAAATAAACATATTTTTCCACTTTACAAAAAAAGTGATATTAATATATTTGAAGAAATATTATTTAAAATTGAATTTTGTGAAATATTATATGAAGGTGATTTACAAAGAGCAATGAATTTTATAAGATATTATAAAAAAGATTTAAACGATTTTGAATTTGAATCAGTTAGATTAGGTGAAATGTCAATGAATGATTATTTTCAAAAAACATTAAGTTCATTAAATGAATCAGAAGATTTTTACTTCACTCATGTAAGAAATGTATCAAAAAAAATTAAAATATTATCAAATACTATAATAAAAAGTTTAGAAGAAAAAGAATATTTTGGTAGATTTACATTAGAAGATGAAGGTGATATAAGAAGAGAAAGTGCATTTTGTGAAAAAGATGATACTTTATTATTAGTTATTAATAAAAGATTATATTCTGGATGTATTACAACTGAACAAATAGAAGTTAAAGAAAAAGATATTGATAAAGTTTATTATGGTACTGTTTTTATGTCTATTAGAAGATTTAATTTTGATAAATATTATTTTTATAATTTTGATAAAGTTGAATTATCAAAAGGTGAAGAACTTTATTCTGAAAATCAGAAAGTTGATTATATTTATATATTAAAAAATGGATTAATTGAAGTTTATTTACCAAATAAAAATATTTTTGATATAAAAAAATTAATTAAAAAATTTAAAGAATTTGAAGTTATTTTTCAAAAAAATGAATTTGATGATACATTAAAACTTAAAAATTCATTAACATCATTACAAAATTACATAAAAATAAGAAATAATTATTCTTTATTTGTATGTAATACAAAAGAATCTTTTGGAATTTGGGAATATAATTATAATAATAGAATGAGTCTTTATTCTGTTAAAATTAAAAGTGATAAAGCAACTTTATTTAGAATGCCAATTGATAATTTTTTAGATGTTAAACCAGATCATGAAAAAGTTCCTGATAGTGAATTATTAAAAAAAGCAATGAAAAATGAAGCATTTGAACAAGTTAAAAATAATATTGAAAGATTAATTTTTATTAAAAATTCTGTTTTAATGAAAATTGATTTTGAATATTCGAAAAAGAAAAAAGATGAAGAGGAAGAATATATTCCAAAATTAAATATTTTTGAAGTTAAAAATATAATGAAACCTATAAATTATAATTTTCAATTTAATAAACATTTAATTAATTTATTGAAAGCTCAACGACAACAAAAATCAATTGATTATAAACAACATTTTAATACAAATAATAATTATACAAATTTAAAAAAATTTATTTCACATAAACCTGCAAAATCATTTATATCTTTAAACAAAAATAAAAAAGATAAATTAAAATTAAATTTTTCAGATGATTTAGATAATTCAAAAACTATTATTTCAATTAAACAAATTAAAAATCATTATTCTAGAAATTTAAATAATGATAAGCAATTTCAAAATGAACTAAATCATATTAAAAGTGATATGAATAAAGATTCTTTTCTTTATTTTCATAATCCTTTTATGACTGAAAGTATTTCACTCCCTAAAATTAAATCTCCTCAAAGAATTAAAAGTCCTGTTATTTTAAAAATGAAACCTGAATTATCCAGAGATAATATTAAAAAAAGAAGTCTTTCCAATAATTATAAAGAATTATTTTTAAAACCTATAAATAATAATAATTCTCAAAGAAATCTTAATTATTTAGCTATTAAAGAGTTTTATTCAAATTTTAATTCATCATTAAAAAAAGATAAGATAAAAAGACCTATAAATAAATCAAATAAATAATTTTTTTTATATTTTAATTTGATATAAATGGATAATATAATTAAACACAAATTAATAATATTATTTCAAATAGAAGAAAAAGATCATACTGAATATGTTTTTCGTTTGAGTGAAAAAAAAAATCCTAATCATTTTGTTGATTTTAAAACGAGATATAGAGTGCTTCATAAATTAAATAATGAATTTCTTCTTGAATATAAACATAATGATTTTCCTATCTTTCCTTCAAAAATATTATTTTATCCAGGTGCTAAATTAAAAAGGTTAGAAAATTTGAAAAATTATTTTAATATTATTTTTAATGAATATAAATTTTATAAATTAAATTCTGTACAAAATTGGATAAAAGATAGATTTAATTCGAATAATAAAAAAAAACAACAAGATAACAATAATCAAATTTTTGAAAAATATTATAATGATAAAGAAAATGATACTTTTCTTGATTTAATAATGTTTGATTATGTTGTTGATGAAAATATTGGTGAATCTGTAAAAAAAAAATTTAATGATTTGAATTTTAATAATTCTTATTATATTTCAATCCCAAAAGGAAATGATAACAATTTTGAACAATTGATTGGGGATAAATCAATTATAAAGCATGAAAATTTACTCAATGAAGAATTAGAATTTTATAATATTCATTTAGAAAATTTAAAATTCAATTATAGTAGATATAATCAGAAATGATTTTAATATATAAATAATTTTTTATATTTTAAATTATATATTGAATTTTTAAATTTCCAATTAATAATATTTAAATTTAATTTTATTTGAGTTTTAATGAAATTTGATAAATATAATGCAATATAATGGAGAAAAAGAAATTAATTTTCATAATATATCCAAAATAATAGTAAACGAAGGAAATAAAGAAAAAAATGAGTAATTTAACAAATTTTAAATAATTAAATAATAGAGTATCAAATAATATTACAGAAATAAAAAAAACAATGAATTCAAACTCAAATAATATCATTAATTTATTATATAGTATTTCAAATAAATTTTCTGAAAATAAAAATATAAATGAAATACAACTTTCAAAACTTAAAAGAGAGTTTTTGATTGATTATAGTTTAAATCAAAATTTAATTTCTGAAACATCAATAGATGATGATGATTTTTATTTTAAAAAAAATATTATAATGTCAATGGATGAAGTAAATGAATTAAGGAAAAATCTATTAGGTAATAAAACAAATAGATTTAACAATGAAAATCCAAATATTATAATAAATAATGAAACTAATAAAAATTTGGTTTCATATAAAAATGGCAAAATCAAAATTCAACAAGAAGAAGAAGATGATAAAAAAATTGAAAATAATAATAATGATATAATTAAATTAAATCATAATGTAACTTTTATTTATTTATTCATTTTTAGATTTTATCAATAATAAAGAAATTATTAATTAATTCTAATTTAAAAATAAGTAAACAATATGATAAAAATGAAAAAAAATATTGGTTTTGTATATTAAAATATACTTATATTATAACCGTTAATAAATTAAATGACAAAATAACTGAAATAAAAAGAGTAAAAGAAAATAATAATTCATATGATAAAATATTAAAATCAGATATTTTAATTTCAAAAGAATTAAATATTATAAAATCATTTTTGGAAAGTCACTATAAATAAAACAATTATTCATTTAAAAAAATCTTTTTATTATATATTTATTAAAAAATTTTATATGCTGAAAATAATTATATGCATTTCCTATCAACAACACTTGAACCATGTTCTTCATATTCTTCTTTTTTAATACTAATTTCATTAAAAGTTCCTAAAGAAGAAAGTATACTTGCACCTAACCAACAAGCATTACATCTATCTTCTTTTTTAGGATGTTTTGATACTCTTACATTTGTTGTATGACTTACTTTTGGTATTATACCATCTTTTATTTTATTACATATATCTTCTGAAATTAAAGTATTTCCACCATATAAATAAATATTTGACATTAATTCTTTTTTTATATCTAATGTTACTTGATTTACTGAATTAAATATTATTGTACTATAATCATTTTTATCATTTGAAAACATTAATTTTTCATAATTATCTCTTTCACTTTTTAATAATTCAATTTTTCTTTTATCTGGTAATGTATATGTTATAATATTATTTTCTTCATTTAAATTAATTATATTTTTTTTTATATCTGCTATAAATTTATTATATATAAAATTAGATTTTGAAATTAAACCAATTTTACTTTCTATATTTTTCTTTATTTCATTATTTATATATTTTCCATTTATTTCACTATTAACTTTTGCATTTTTTATTATTAAACCATCATTTACTGGAATTGCAGTTGTATGATTATGTCCACTATCAAACATTAAACAAGTAATTTTTCCAAAAGAAAAAGAAGATAAAACAGGTGTATTACAAGTAAAAAATGAAGGTATAGAAAATTTTTCAAAGAAATATTCTACTAAATTTCTTCTTATTTGTTTATTTTGAATTATAGGTTCAGAAAATAAAAAAGGATGAAGGAAAAGATTATCATCAATTATTCTTTTTGTCATAATAACATTTTCAAAATAAGATTCAAAATAATTAAAATTAATAATATTACCATCTTCATTTTGATTCATTAAAGAAAAAATATTTGAACTTGGATTATTTGAAGCATCTAATAAATCTTCTTCAGAAAATAATAATTCATTTTCATTTTTAATTATTGCATTTGGTGTTAAAGTAAATAAAGGAGAATCATTTCCTGAAATTCCTATTCTATAATTATAAGAACCTAAATCAAAAATAATTGATGTAATTTCTTCTCCTTCAGACATTTATTTTAATATTTTATAATTTTAAAAAAAATTATTTTTTATTTTTTTCTGAAATTTAATTTAAATTTTTTTTGGAAAAAAAAATATTTAAGTAGAAGAAAAATTTTTTTTTTGTTTATTTATATCTCTTTTGAATTTGATATAACGAATCCTTTCTAAACGACTTTTAAGTAAATTATCATAATCTAATTTTTCCTGATAATCAATAAAATCTGTATTATAAAAATTTTCATTATTTAAGGAAATTTTTTCTTTTGAATTACTCATATTTCTTTTTATATTTTCTAATTTATTATTAACTGCATGAAATTCATAGTCTTTAATTTTAATTGTTGTTTCAAGTTCACTTATTTTATTCCTATATCGTTCTATATCATTTGCTTGACCATCAATAATTTCTTCTAAATTATTTCTTATTGTATTTATTGTTTCTATTTGATTTTTATAATTAAAATTATTTTGTTCTAAATTTAAAACCTGTTGTTTTAATAAATTAATAATATCTTTTGAATTATCTAATTCTTTTTCTTTTTCTATGATTTTGTCAGAATAAATTTTATAGTTTATTAAAATTATTTTTTTATAAAATAAAAAAAAATTAGTAATAAATTTTGTACATTTTCCATTAGTATTTTTTGTCAAAAGATTTGTATAATCTTTTAATAATTTTTCAAATAAATTTAAAAACTCATTATTAATACTACAATCTGAATTTGAAATTATTATTTTCTTATTAAATTTTTCTAAAATATCTCTAAAAATATCATATTGATAAACATCAGAATTTTTAATTATTTCATTTTCATTTGTAAATAAATCAAAATATTTAATAAAATCATTATAAAGTGTATTATAAGTTTTATTTAATGAATTTAAGAAATTTTTAAATAAACCTGTAAGGTAGGATAATCTTTTCACTTTTGAAACTACATTTAAGTTTAAACTATATTTTGTAGAATGAAAAGGAGATAAATGGTTATTCATATTATTCATATATGAAAAATTTGGTCTTTGTGATGATATTAATTTTTTTTTTAAATTCTCCCTTATATTTAATTTTAATTTATCTTTATCAAGGGAATGAATTATTAATTTCTTTTGTTTTTTTTCACTTAATTTTTCTCTTATTGAATTATCAAAAGATGTATTTAATGATGTATAAAATGTTCTTCTTAAAGTATTACTTATTTTATATCCATTATTCATATATTTAAGAAAATTTGAATTTTCTGACATTAAAAAAGTAATTAATATTATTTTTAACTAATAAAAAATTGTTATACTTATATTTTTGTAATAAAAATTAATATCTTTTAGTTCTTAAAATTAAAAATTTTAAAAATACATATATTAATTTAAAAAATTTTATAAATTTACCCAAAATAAATATATGATTTTTAAATAAAATTAAAAACATGAAAATATCTCAAAATTAAAAGCCAAGTTTTCCATTTTCTTTTTTTTTTCAAAAAATATAATCAAACCTATAAAAAGAAAAGCAAAAATCCATTTGATTAATAAACACCATATTCCCATATATAACCAACCATATTGAGAATTATAATATACATAACACCAAACTACACAATAAAAGGCAAAGAAAAATAAGGTTCCTAATATTATAAGAAAAGAAATTATTTTAAATTCATTATTATTTTCACATTTATGATCTTCTTTAAAAGATAAAACAAAAATAAATCTTATTAAAGATGTCAATATCATTGATATAAAAATGGAAAATAATATATATTGAAAATCATGTTTTAAATGATATGAAAATTTATTTCTATCTTTTGCAAATATTTTTTTTTCTAGTCTTTCTTCATTTAAAAATAATGCATTGAATCCAAAAATACATGAAATATTAAAAAGGAAAATAAATTGGTTTTTTAATAATGGATATTTTTCTGAAAATTGACTTAAATTTAGTAAAGGATGAATTTTAAGAAATTTTTGCAATAGGTAATCCTTTAAAGATTCATCATTTTCATTTTCATTTAAACTTTTATTTCTTTCATGACTTTTTGAATTTGCTTTATTTTCTATTTGATTTATATTTTGTAAAATTTGATTATCTTCATTATTTTCATTATCTTCATTATTTTCTTTATCTTCATTATTTTCATTATCTTCATTATTTTCATTATCTTCATTATTTTCATTATCTTCATTACCTTCATTTACTGAATCCAATATTATTTTAATTTCTTGTGTTGTATTTATTTCTATAGATTCTTGTTCATCTTTTTCATTTTTAGGTGGATTTGAAGTTAAATTTTCTCTCATTTCTTCATCTTTAATATTATATATAATTTGATTTACTATTAACAGGATTATAAAAATAATAATAAGAAATGAGTATATATATATTGCAACATTTTTATGTAACTTTTTAATTTTATTATAACATTTAAATGGAAGATTATAGATTATAGTATCATTAAAACTTTTATCAAATTCATTTAATAATATATTATTTTTTTGGTCTCCAGTACAATTAAATAAAACTCTATTTGTTTCATTATGAATATCAATAAATGAACAATATTTAGAATCAAAACTTGTATTTTGAAAAACTTGATTTCTTCTATATTTTTGAGTTAAATCATAATCAAATTTATCACTTATATAACATGGATCATTAAATGCTTCATCACTTTGATTATATATATTAATTCCTTTATTTTTATAATAATTAAATAATGAAGAATTATATTTCAATGATGAAGCAGAGACATGTGTTTGATAATAAGTATATTTACATTTTTCAAATAAATCTTCATCAATATTTTTTGAATGTGATGCAAAAATATTTATACCTAAAGAACTTTTATTATAAAAATCATAATTTTGAATATATGACATTATTTTATTTGGGATTGAAGTAATTATAATAATATCATTATCATCATTAATACAATCAGTGAAATTAATAAGACTAATTGTAGTATTTGAAAAATTCTTTAAATAAGAAAATAATTCATTAAATGCACTTTGTCTATACCAAATAAATGAAATTAAACCAGTCTCATCTGCAAATATTTTAAATCCTTCTTCGGGAAGTCCTGTTTCCATAGCACCATTAACATTTATTTTATGTGCATTTAATAATAATTGTTCAATATCATTATTATTCTCATCTAATCTTCTTCCTTTTATAGAATTTAGGTTTATATTTAATGATAATTGAATAAAATAATATAAATTTTTTATTTGATTATATTCCATTAATTCAATTGTACTAAGAGTATATTTTGTAAAAATAGTCATTGCATCATTAAAATTTGGAGGAATATATTTAATAGACATTTCAATTAAACTTAAAGTACTTTTAATTTGAGAAACTAAATTAGGATTAGAATAATTAAAATCATCATTACCAAAAATATATCTATTAATAGATTCTAAAGGATATTGAATAGTACTAATACTTGAATTAAATTCACAAAATAATCCTTTATACCCTTCTTTACAAATACATTTCATCCAATTAGTATCACAATCTATATAATGATCTTTTACACATAATGAACTACAAATTATAGATTTATCTTTTATTGACTTTATAATTGGATCATCTGGTAAATAACAAATTCCATTATATTCAATTGTTCCTTTTGCACAATTTTCAACACAATAATCAGTTCCATTAATTTCAAATTTTTCATAACAAAAACTACACCAATGAACTTCATTTGCTTTAACTGCATAATTAATTGAAGAATCACATCTTTCTGTACACATTCCTTCTTGATAAAATACATTTTTTAAAGATGTCTCATTACAAAATTTACAACTTGGATTATTATGATTATTTGAAGTCCTAATTGTTGGTGCTATACATTTTATTTTTATTATATTTATATTTTCTTTATATACTATTTTTTTACCACATTTATTTTCACATGATAAAGAATATGCACCATGTTCTACATTTATTAAAGAAAATTGTAAGATTAGTAATTTTGGATAGTTTAAATTGAATTTTGGAATAGATGTTATAATTTGTGAAGGAGAATTTATATTTGTTAAACTACATTCTGTAAATTCATCTTCTAAAATATTATTTTCAAATATTACTTTTAATTTTTGAATTGAAATACCTTCAATTAATTTTCCTGATACTGATGCAATATTTGTATAGATTTCATTTGTTTCAATTTTTATTTTTTTTTCTTTATTTGCTTTTATAACTATTATAGAGTTCAGGTCATTATTATTTGATAAACTAAATTCACATGTATAATGATTAAATGAATGATCAGTATAATTTCCACAATTTGGTAGTAATTCTGAATTATACTTAAATTGTATTAAATTAGTATAATATTTAGGAGTATCTAATTTAAAAGTAAAAGAACCCATATTATAATTTTTACAGGAAGAACCTGATGATTCATATGTAAAAATATAAATATATTTTACCCAATATCTAAATTTTATTTCTAACATTCCAGCTTCAATATTTTTTATTAAATAATAACAATTAACAATATTTGTTTTTGTTCTATCTATTATACATTTTTTATTATTTAATTCTGGATTTAATTTAATTTCATTAATTTCTATATTACCAATCTCACTTTTATTAAACTCTAAAGTAAATGAAATATTTTGTAAAGTATAATTTGATTTATCGATATATGCTATATCATCTGATATTATATTAAATGGAGATTTTTGAATATAAATTTCCTGATTTAATTGATTATAAACATTAGTTTCTGTATCATAATTCTCTATAGGATTTCTATAAATATAAAAAGAATAAATGTAATCTTCTTTTACTTCTAATTTAAAAGAAAAAGAATTTTTATCAATTAAAATTATATCTTTTTTTTCTTCATTTTTATTTTTATTTGATTTCACAATAATATGAGATAAATTTGGCATATAAAAATCTTCATTTGTATTTTCAACTGTTATTGCTAATATACCAGGATAATTTTTATTTGTTTCACTAGGTTGTTTTATTGAAAAATATGAGTCTACAATAGTATTTGATATAAAAATAATATTTGAAGTATTATAATTTCCAAAATAAACACTATAATTTCCAAAAATTAAAATATTACTTGAAACTCTACAATTTAATCCTTTTTCAATATATGTAGATGTTTCACATGAAAATGGAACTACACTTGAAGTTGATTGTATCATTGGCATCATCCCCAATAAATCAAAATTACAATCTACATTATTAATATAAATATAATCTTTATAAAAAAAGTTTGAGATTGTAAAATTACTATATTTTATCCCTGATAAAGAATATAACTCTAATTCATTTTTCCCTATTTTTAAAAATACTTTAAAAGTATATTTCCCATTTAATAATGATATATTATTATTTTCAAATTGATATTTATCAATACTTTCATTATATTTTAATTGAATATATTCATTTTCATTTTTATTATCATCATCATATAATCTTGATGTTATTTTCTCGTTTGTTAATAAAATTTTTTCACTTAAGGGAATTAATTTAATTTCAAAAGGTTGTCCTGAAAGTATACATTTAGTATCCATTTTTGAATTAAAGAATGAATCTTTTTCTGAAAAAACCATTTGATAAATATTTTTGATTGAATATTTAAAATTTGATTTCAAATATGAATAAGAAAATACATATTTACCAGCTCTTTTAATTCCTTTTATTGAGAATTTATTTTCAGATTGATTTAAATAATTATTATCATTAAATTCATCATCAGTTGAAAGTTTATAATATATTTTATCAACATATTTTCTTCCATTACCATTAAGTGTTAATTCAAAATCAACTGTTGGAGTATATTTTGAAATTACTAAAAGTTTAGATTCAACTTCAAAAATTAATTCTGTTTTTTCTATCATTTTATTTATTATTTTAATTTTATTCTCATTAATATCATCATATTTATAAGACTTTCTTACTATTGAATTAATTTTATATGTTTCATTTAGATTAAAAATAGCTCTTATTATAATTGAATTATCTTCATTTAAAATAAATTGTGGTTCATTATTTGCATTAAATTGATGTTCTGTATTATTATCTTGATTTATTATAGTAATATAATCTATATAATTCATATTAAAATTATTTGAAAAAATCATTATATCTGATTGAAAGTCTTGATTAATTACACCTGGGAATAAAATTATATAATCACTTTCTTCAAAGGTATTATAAATTAATTTTTTGTCAAAAATTTTATATTCAGTATAATATATATTAAAATAATCTTCCATTTTGTTTTCCAAAATTAAATTGATTGTTGAACATAAAATAATTTCATTGTCTTCATAGGTAATTAACTTGCAATCTAATTCATATCTTTTATTATCAGAAGTATTTATAATATATAAAGTATCGAATTTAAATAAATTAGATTCAAAAACAATTTTATTTTTAAAATAAAAATCGTCAGATAAAGGAGAAATTTCAATAGAGATATCTTCTTTCCAAACATAAAAATTTGGATTATTATGTTCTAAAATTATTATTTCAAATTTATTATTAGGATTGATTCGTATTTTAGCTTCATCAGGTAAATAATAATTACCATTTTCAAAATTAAATTTATAGTAAATATTCTCTGATTTATCTTTTAATATAAACCCAATTTCAGATATAGATAAATTCTCATAAAATTTATATTTAGTATTAATTGTAATAATTGGGGCATAATTTAAAGATATAAATGTATTTGGAAATTCAAAATTAAATAAATCAGTAAAATTATTTTCAACTATTATAAATTCTTCAATTGGAAAATATTCATTCAATCTATCTATAAAACGATATGCAAATTTATATAATCCTCTAGAATTAGGAGTAAAAGAGTATTCATTATTTTCATAATTTAATTTATTAATATAATTTGAACCATTTGCTTTTGTGACATAAATTCCTTCAATTTTATCTGATATAAATTCCTCATTTCCATAACCTTTAAAAATAGTTTTTCCAAATTCTTCTATATTATTTATTGAATCATTTCGATAAATTTCAGAATTTAAAAATATATAAATATGATTAAATTCAAGTTTTGTAAAATACATATTGGCCAATAATTCAATATTAAAATTTTGGAAACAATATTCACAATTTTTTTCATAATTCATTATTTTTCTTTGTAAAGACTTAAAGATTATAGGTTTATCTTTTTTTAAAGTAAGATTGATATTTATTTCTGATAAAGAATTGTTTATTTCATTAATATTTTTTTCCATAGTAAAATTATTATATTCTTCATTTGAATCTAATGTTTCAAAATAAATATTATCTAATTCATTTAATAAAAATTCATCACTTTTTATTGTAATTATATTGTTGTTAAAATATAATTCTTTTGGTATATTAATAATTATTTGTGATTGATTTAAAGGTTTTGAAAGGAAAAAATTAGTTGAAACAATATCATTTCCAATAATTAAATAATAATATCCAGGTTTATTTTCTTTTAGTATTTTTTCATTATTTAAATTTATTAAAGAACAAATATAATTATTATCATCATTTATTTGAGTATCTTCACATTCAATTGAAATTGAATATTGTTCATATATTGAATATAATGTAATTTCATTTTTGACTATATTATTAAAAAATGTTTCTTCTATTCCATATTTCATCTTATATAAGATATTATTATCTATTTTATTCAAAATCATCTCTTGTTCTATTAGTTCTTCTTTTTCTTCTTCAACTTCTTCTTTTTCTATATCATCTAATTGTTTGATTTCTACTTCTTCTATTACATCTTCTAATTCTTCTGTTTTTTTATTTTCTTCTTCTACTACTTCTTCTATTTCTATTGTTTCATCCCCTTCAAAATCATAAAATGAAACATTCATTTGATATTCAATTTTTGGAGCATCTAAATAAAGAAAATTTTCGGTTGAATATTGATAAGGAGATACATAAAATATTTCTCCTGGCTCAATCATAGTTAAATTTTCTGATGTTCTAAAAATTATATAAATTTTATAAAGACCTATATTAAGTCGAGTAATTGGAATTATTATTGTTTCATTAAAATCATTTATTACAAAATCCTTTATTATAATATCATCAAAATTAAAAGAAATACTATCTTCATGAACTTTTCTTAAAAATATTTTTTCAATTGTATTAATTATTTCTTTTTTTCCATTATATTTTGCATGAATATTTATTATTTTGTTGTTAATATCGTTTTGATAAATCAAATTTGGACTTATAGATTTTATTGTAGGTTCATCTTTTATTAAAATTTGAAATGATGAAGGTAGATCAATCCTATACATATTATATTTATCACAATTTATAAATCGAGTAATATAATATTTATTTGTTGGAAAATAATTTGTAAAATAACATTCAATTGCTTTCCCATTATTATAACACATTTCAGTAAAATATAATTTGAAAATATCTGTTGGATTAAATGTTGTATTAAAAACAAAATATATTGAATTAATTTCAGAATTTTTATGAATAATTTGTATATCATAATAAAATTCAGAATTAGTATCTATTCCAAGATATGGGTCATATAATTCCAAAGTTTCATAAAAAAATAAATTATTGTTTTCAAAATATAATGAATGAGGCAATATTTTAATACCATAAACATCTTTATTAAGGTCCTTATAATTATATGAATAAAGAAATGCATTCATTTGTTTGGTATTTGGGAGTTTCAAAAATAAATTATCTTTATTATTAACAGATAAAGTAATATCAACATTATTTAATGAAAAAGGAAAATAAACCTCCATTTCTACTAATGGGTTTCTATAATTGAGATTAGAAAAATATTGAACACATTTATTCATAATGGTATATATTGCTATATAAATATCTTTCATTTCTTCTATTTCTGATGGATTATTTTCTTTTTTTATTTTACAGATTAATTGAAATTCTCTTTGAAATGTTAAATTCTCATTTAGAAGAAATGTAATTAAATATTCATTTGTACTTAATTCAATTTTTGAATTAATATTATATATTTCATTTTCAGTTTTTAAGAATAGATTTTGATTTAGATTTGGACTAAATCTAACTCTTAAAGGAATTTCATTTTCATTATAATGAACCAAAATTACAGGGTCTAAAATAATAAAATTAGTAACTACTAATTCAAATGTATCTATTAATTCTAAAAATTGTATAAAAAATGTATAATTCACTAAGTTTTCATTTGTTGCAAAAGGTAATTTTATAACTAATTCATCAAAATTTGAATTACTTTCGATTTTATGATAATTGATTGTATCTAATTCCTCTTCTTTTTCAGTACCTTCTTCATTATATTTTATACTTTGAATTTCTTCATATGAATTTTTTTTTAATTTTATAGAAAATGAATAATTTTGTGAATTTATTAATGTATATACTGTTTTTGTAATAATTATATTTTCTGATAATTTTCTAATATTTTCTGTTTTATTTTGGTTTACTATGGTTTCATGTTGATTATTTTTTTGATTTGATTCAGAAATATCATTAAATAATTTAAAACTCATTTCATTTTCCAAAAAAGATTGTAAATTTATGATTGGAATAATTTTAAATAAAAAAAATAACCAAAATATTTTGAACATTTATTATAATTTATTAAGAAAAAGGATTTTCATTTAAGAACTATTTTTTATATTTTATAATATTAAATAAATAAATATGAAATTATTCAAATATTTATAAATTTATTTTAATACATTTTTTTCTTAAAAAAATAGTAATAATATATTTTTTTAATAAAATATTCAATATTTTAAATTAATATATTCATGTTATTTTCAAAATATATATTTTTGAAGAAAATATTAAAATAAAGTTTCAATATGAATTTGTTAATAATAATATTTTCATATTTATTTTATTTATATAAATTATAGAAATTTTATTTTTCATTGAGAAAAAAATTTTTTCATACAAATAAAAATTATATTACTAATAAAAAAACAATTCCAGTCTTATTATTATTTACTTTTTTATTTTAATTTTTAAAATAAATAAAGAATAATTATATTGTTTTCTTCAATTCAAAAACAATTAAATATTTAATATAAATGGAATTAAGGAAAAAAGACTTTAATAATGTTTATTATAATAATAATTATAAAAATAACATAAATATGAATCATTTACAAAAATTCGACTTAGGTATTAATAATTTGCTTATAAAAGAAAAGAAAAAAGAAAAACAAAATAATAAAAACAGCAAATATGATACATTTGGAAATTTATTAAATCAAAAAGAAAATGATATAAATAAATTAATTAATGAAAAATATAATTTTAAACCTTCATATATTCAATTACAAATAGATCCAGAACCTAAAAATGAAAAATTAAAGGAGCAATTATCAAATTTGAAAGATAAACTAAAAATTATAAAAAATAGTGATAATGAAAATATCAATTTAAATGATAGTAATAATTTAAAAAATTCATATATAATTAAAAAAGGATTTGAGACAGAATTATCAAAATTAAAATTAAAAATTGAAGAGACTGAAATAAATAGTAATAGAGTAATTTTTGAAAATAAAACTTTAAAAAAAGAAA
>JAEEGK010002049.1_pt1 | contig 50455 bp, 28 predicted proteins | sample 8958771 | NCBI WGS metagenome assembly JAEEGK01 (sample SAMN16246547, study PRJNA631951) | gut metagenome | biome: gut microbiome; feature: rumen; material: SC-attached | host: Bos | place: Iran: Karaj | collected 2018-10 | reverse complement strand
AATATAAATTTCTCCTATTTTTTTATTACATATTGGGCAACAAAATCTTCTTGTTTTTTTTTGCATTTCTAAAAATACTTTTAAATCAAAACATTCTAAATGATTACATTTCCATCCTCTTGAAGGAATATTAATTATATCACTTTTAGTAATTGGATCAATAAATAAAATTTGTTCTAATAAAATTTCATTTGGTTTTATTAACGATCTCAATTCATTTTTATCTTTAATTATTTTAATATCTTTTATAATTTCATTTACATCATCAATCATATTAATATAATCTAATGTGATAATATATTTATCACTTGATTTTTCACTTGAATTAAATTTTATATTAATAATATTTTCTTCATTTAATTTAAAATAATCAAAAGCATATCTCATTTTTTCGTTAAATGGGTTTTTACATTTTAAATTTTTATTTAATTTAAAAGGAATTTCTTCATTAATTTGTCTTTTAAAAGTATCATTTGCTTTATCAACACTATAAATTTCTTTTTCATGATTATTAATATAAATATTAATTTTATTTGGCCATTCAATGCAAAAACCTTCTTCACTAATTTTCAAACATCTTAAAAGTAACATATCATTTTCTTCATGTAAAAACATATTAAAAATTTTATCATCAAGATTAACTTTTAAAAAAATATTTTTTGTAGATAAAGTTTTTTGAACTATTTGAGGAATACAAAAATGATATTTTATTCTTAAAAAAGGATCAAAAAGTGTAAATTGACAAAAAGGACAAATATATGGTGTTTCATTATTTGAAGGTGATATACAATCTATATGTTGATAAAAGTTGCATATTTCACATTTTATGTTTGATTGCGTTTGACCCCATTTTATATTGTTTAAGGGGTCGTTTCCACATATACATAATACTTTATTTTGCATTTTATTTATTTGTTTTTTTTTTTTTTGTTTTTATTCCATGGACAAATTTTCAAATAATTTAATTATATAATTAAAAATATTTAATTGTAAAAAAAATATTTTTTTTTATTTTATAATTAAATATAAATTTATACTAAATAATATTTTCTTTGATTCTTTTATATGTTTCTAAATTTACTATATTAACAATAACATTCTTTTATTTTTTTTCTTTTTCACTATTTCCATTATATTCTAAATATGGAATATAATAAGAAATTAAATTATTTTTATATTAAAAAAAATAAAAAGAAAGTAAAGTAAATTAAAAATTCCTAAAATGGAGTTATTTATATAATTATTAAGAATCCCCCGCTATATTTATACCTAATGCGGGAAGATCTTATTCTATTCAAAAATATATTTTTTACAATAACTATTATATATTCCTAAAATATTGAACTAACTTCCATTTTTCAAATTATATTGAAATATATTCTATAAATCTATATTATTTATACCAAAATTATTATACACAAAATTTAATTAATTCATTCATTAATAACTAATCTATTTTAATTTTAAATCTTATAATAATTTTCCCTTTTATTTCATCTGTTAATGTACTTAAAAAAGTTTTAAATTTATCTTTATCTTTTGAAATTAAATTTTCAAAAAGTTTTTGGAATATAGTTTCAATTTCTTTTGGTGGTTTATCATAATAACAAATCATTTCACATACTTGAACAAATGAATCTGAAATTTCATTAAAATCAACTAAAATAGATAAAAAAATTCCTTTGAAACAATCACTTTTTTCAATTTGTTCTTTTATATGTTTATAATTTAAGCAAAAACTTTTGAAAAAATATTTTAAATATTTATTCACTTTCTCTGGATTTGCCATTCCTAATCTTCCAATACAAACATATAAATTTTTTGGTAAAGATTCATCAATCTAAAAATAAATTAATAAAAAAATAAATTAAAAAAAATAATTTTACTTTTTGTAATGAAATACTTTCTTTAATTTTTTCAAATATTTTATCAATAAAATTTGTAATTTCATTTGGATAATAAATAGCAATTAAACCAATTGTCCAAGCAGAATAATCACATAAAGAAAGTTTATCATTTTCACTTTCTTTTTTGTTCGAAAAGAATTCGATATGTGGAATTAAAATTTCTAAAAGTTTAACACAATCACTTTTTAAAATTTCACTATCAGCTTTCATCAAAAAACCAAATAATACAATAACATGATTTTGAATAGTTATATCTTTTAATTTAATAATTTCAAATAAAAACTCAATAATATTTTTTTCAAAAGATGATGATTTAATATAAGTAGGAAAATTTTGTGATAAAGCAGTAATCATATTAATAGATTTAATAAGTAAATCTTTATCAATATTAATAATAGAATAATTATTATTTCTCATTTCATTAACATTAATTTCAATAATTTTTAAACAACCAGTAAGGAAATATTTACAATTCTCTACACGAAAATATCCCCTTACTCTAATTAATGATATAATAACTTCGAAAAAAAAGGGAAGTGTCAACAAATCATAATTTTTAACTAATTCATCCCATTTTTGAACTAAACATTCAACAATTTCATCAACAAAATTTTGATTTTGGAAAATTTCTCTATAATTCTCCATTAATAAATTAAGAATATAATAAACAGAAAGTAAATTAGTTCCAGTATAAGTAAAAAAAATAGAAGTAATAACTCTTAAAACATCAAATAAATAAGGTTCAACAGAACTAGGATTACAAGTAATAATTTCTTGAAAAGTGGTCATTGCTGCTTCTCTAACCATATGTTCCTTATCTAACATTTTCTTCAAAATCTCAATTAAAAATTCTTTAAATAACTTTTCTCTATTTTCATTATAATTATCAATTAAAATAAATTTAGTATATCTTGAAAGAGTCCAACATGTAATAGCACGAACGAATTTATCAGGATGTTGTAATTCTCTTATTAAAAATGGTATAACATTATTTAAATGTGAAATTACTTGATTATAACATCCTTGAGCAATTGCACCAAAAGCTAAAATTGATCTTTCTTTAACTAAATCTTCACTTGATTGCATTCCATCTTCTAAAATTGGTCTAATTATCTTAAAAGTTTCTTGTGGGAAAATAAATGATATATCATCTAAAAAACGTGAACAACATTTTCTTAATGTTGAATCTGGATTATAATCATTTGTTGATGATCCATCAGTTGAGAATGAACCATTTGAATTTGAGTTTGAATTTGATGAACCATTTCCACTTCCATTATTTGAATTTGAATTAGAATTTGAATTAGTACCATTTGAATTTGTACCAGAACCAGTTCCTTCACTTCCACTTGCACTAGGAGTTATATTGTTTGGGGTTCGTATTGCAAATTCGTTTTGAAATTTTGTATCTAAGTAATTTATATCTTTGTCTGATAATACCATGTTTTGTAATATTAATTCTAATAATTCTGATAAGTTGTTTTTTAAATTTTTTTTTATTTCATTGTTTAATAAAAATTTTTCTTCTTTTGATATTATGTATAAAAAATATTGGGATGCAATATATGATTGCTCGTAATTTTCATCTGAGAAATTTTTTATGAAGAATAAAAATAATTTTTCTGAATATTGATGTATGAAATATTTGTCTATGTGACTTATTGTATAATAACATTTTGCTATTTTTGCTTTTATTTTTTGTTCTTGTGAATCTGCAAAATGATTTATTATTGGAATTATTTCTCTTATTTTACCTAACATTAAATGTTGGCATGACTCAAAGAGAATGTTTATTGTATTTAATAAAATATTATTTAATTGATTAGATTTTGAAGTCCTTAGAAATAATATAATTTTATCAATTATTTTATTAATTTCGTTTGGGAATTTAGTTTCTAAGATATCTCTTGAATCTTCTAATATAATATTTAAAGTTTGAATTGTCATTTCAATTCTATCTTTTTTATCCAAATTATCACATATTATATTGAATAAATCAGGCCATTTTTCAATTCCATAATTACTTATAAAGCAATTTATTAAAATTGAAATTGTTTTTCTAATGGTTGTATCACGATCATAATAATATAAAAGTATATTAGAAATAAAATAATTTATAGAATCATCAGAAAAACGTTTATTATATGAAGCAATTTGTACTTTTAATATATTCCCTGCGTAAACTCTTAATTCAGTTTGTTGAGATGGAGAATTTAATATATAAATTAAATATTTTGGAAAATCTTGGTCTTTTGAATAAGCTTCGAATTTCTATTTATAAATGTGTTAAATAAAAATTTACTTTAAAAATTCCTTTTTGGATTTCGTTTTTTGGTGTTTGACTTTCTTTAAGAAATGAAATTATTTCATCAATTTTATCCTGTCTCAAACTCCACATTTATGATAGTTTGATAAATATTATTATTAATGAAAATGCAATATTTTTATATGTTTTGTTTTCTTTTTTGAATTTTTTTTTTTTTTCGGTTTTGATTTATTTTACGATTAAAGTTTATTTTTTTTTCGTGTTTGGATTCTCTTAACCAAGTTATTTTCATTTGTTTTTATATTTTTTGTGATTTATAGTAAATGTTATTTATTTTATTGATTTTTTCATTAATTTTAGGTTTTTTAACTTTTATTTTAAGGAAATTACTTTTTTAAAATTTGGAATAGGGATTTAGAAATTAATATCATTATACATAATTAGATAAATGATAATTTTTTTAATTATTAGATCTAACTTTATTAAATAATTTTTAAACAACCCACAAATATTTTAGAATTATATTTTTTTTTTTAAATGTTAATAATTAAATAAATATGGTTTATTTTTTATATTTGAAATAATATTAATTTTTTTTAATATCAATAAAAAAAAATATTATGGAAGTGTTGAATGAATAAATATTAATATATTGGTTTCTATTCATTTATTGCTATTTTCTTTTTTTTATTTTTAAATAGAAATGTTTTAAAATAGGAATAAACTGTTCAATATTATAAAATATTTATAAAAAAAATTTTATAAAAACAATTAAATGTACAAAAATAATTTTTTATATTTATTAAATTAATTTTTTAAATAATTGAGAAAAAAAAATTTGAAAATATATGAGAAATTTAAATTCATAAAAATTAAATTAATTTATACTTGATGTTAATAAAGAATACTGCACATTTAATGAATCCTTCAATTCAATTTCAAAAAAATATAAAGCAAAAAAAAAAGCATTTAATCCCAATTTGTAGAGTAATTTCAAAAATTGATAATGAAAAAGAAAATATATGTTATGAAAAAAATAAAAATAAGTTTCAACAAAAGAACTTAGTAATTGAAAACTTTAAGTTAAGACAATTTGGTAAAGAATTAAAAAATTTATCACATAATAAAATAAACTTATCAAATTATTTACAAAATAAAAATAATTCAATTAGAAAATTGAATATTAGTCGAGAAAAATCTCAAAATACTTCATGTATGAGTATTAATGATTCTGAAAATTTAAATTTTAAAATTCAAAATAAAATTTTTTCAAAACAAAATTCAAATCTAAAATTAAATTTTAAAACAAGAAATCAAATACTTCAAAAAATAAAAAAATTATCTTATCGTCTTTTACATAATGGTAAAAGTCATCCTAATATATTTAAAAATAATTGTTTAAAAACTTTAACAATTAGAAACTCAAGTAAAGAAAAAAATATAAAAAATAATATAGATATTAATAAACAAGAAAAAACAACAAGATTAAAAAGTTATTCTTTATCACATCAAAGTTCTCTTTCAAAATTATTAGTAGTAAAACAAATAAATAATATTGAACCAACATCATTAAAAAAAATAAAACTCCCAATTCCAAATACAAATATAAATTTAGATGAAAAATCAAAAAATAAAATATTAATTGAATTAAATAAAAATAAAGAAAATATAAAATTAAACAATATAAAAGAAAAAGATAAAAAAAATAAAAAAGAATCAAATCCTCAATTTGTTTCAGAATATTCAGAAACAATATTTGAAAACTTATTAAAAGAAGAAAAAAATTTTATAGAAATAAAAGGAATAAATAATAAATATATGAAAAATCAAAATGAAATAAATCCAGAAATGAGATCAATATTAAATAATTGGTTAATAGAAGTACATGATAAATTTAATTATAATGAACAAACATTATTTGTTTGTATTAATTTAATAGATCGATATTTATCAATTAAAAAAATAGAAAGATCAAATTATCAACTTGTTGGAATTTGTGCTTTATTTATTGCTTGTAAACATGAAGAAATTAATTTACCTAATCCAAAAGATTTTCTTTTTATTACTGAAAATGCTTATTCAAAAGAACAATTATTTAAAATGGAATATGATATTTTAAATTCTATTAATTTTGAAGTTTTAATTCCTACACAATTAGATTTTTATCTTTATTTATCTTATAAATTTGATTTAAGTGAAAAAGAAGATTTATTAGGAAAGTATCTTTTAAATATTTGTTTAATTGATTATAATTTAATTAAATATCCTTTTTCTATTGTTGCTTGTTCTTGTCTTTATATTTCTATGAAATGGTTTAAAAAAAAAGATAATAATATTTTAAGCAAAGTTTATAATAATCAATATTTTAATGGGAATAATTTATCAAATATAAATGTTAAGAATTGTATTGGAGATATTTATATTCTTTTTGAAAATATGATTAAAACTGATTATCAATCTGCTAAAGGAAAATATTCTCAGGATAAATATAAGAATATTTCTCTTTTAATTGTTGAGAATAAAAAAATAAAATATAAATTTTAAAATATTTATATATATATTTATACAATAATAAAATTTCTTTCATATTTATATATATAATGCAAACAATATTGTTTACAAATACCAATTTTACCACTTATATATATATCATTATCCCAATTGATATTTTATTGAGAACCATTTCATAAAATAAATACATAATTTTTTAAATGAAATATTATTGCCAATTTTTATAATAATTAAAGTAAGAAAAATTATGATTTAAAGGAAATTGATTTTGAATAAAGTTTTGATTATTTAAAAAATTAATATTTAAATTGTTATATATCATAAAATTATTATTATTATAATATGAATAAAAATATGGTAAATTTAAATTATTATTATAAAAGTTAAAATATTGATCATTTCCTTTAAAATCTTTTTTAATAAATTCAATCATTTCATTACTTAAATTATTATTAAAAGTATCCTTATTATTTATATTAATTTTTTTTTGTTCATTAATATTATTATTATCATAATTATTTTTTATTTTTATATTCTTAATATAATCATTTATTTTTTTTTCATTAACTGGATCTTGAAAATAAAAAACATTTCTAATTTTATTATCTTTAATATGAATTAACATATGATTTTTTAAAATTCCTTTTCTTCTATAATATTTTAAGCAAATAGGACATTTAAAAGGTTTAATTCCAGTATGAGAAGTTAAATGATCTTTTAATTGACCAAATGCTTTAAAAGACTTTGAACAGAAATTACAATGAAAAGGTCTTTCTCCAGTATGAATTCTAATATGAGTTTTTAAATTTCCTTTTTCATTAAATTTTTTTTTACAATATGAACATTCAAATGGTTTTATTCCATAATGTGTTCTTAAATGTGCTATCATTTTATTTTTGTGATTGTAAAATTTATGACATTTGAGAAATGAACATTTATATTTTTTTAAGATTTCATTTGTTTTTAGTTTTATTTCTATATTCATTAATATTTTTTTTTTACCTTTAAAAATAAAAAAAATCGGTTTATTTTTTTGTGGATTTTGGTTATTATGTTCCATTTTAACTTAATTAATATCATTTCCAAAATGAGTAATAATTTATATTATATTTTGTTATTAATATTGTTATACTTAAAAAAAATGTTTATTTATTTAATAAAAAAAATATGAAATATTTAGAATATCAAATGGAGATTTTTAATCCAAAAATTTCCTAAATTTAATTTTTTTTTACAGAAAATATAATTAAAAATAAATTAAAATCAATGAACTCATTAAAAATAAATAAAATAAAATAATAATAATAATAAAATTAATTATAATTACAATTATAAATAAATAATGAATTTAAATAATCGACCAGCACGTCCACAAAATAATATAAAAAGAAATTCTCAAAATGTAATTGTTTCAAACTCAAATAATAAACAAAATATAATTGAAACACAAATAACAAACAAAGAAGAAAAAAATTCAGAAATTAATTCAAAAAATAATTCAAATGAAACTATAAATAATAGTAAAATGATAATGGCAGTTACAAAAGATACAAGATTACCATTAAATGTAGAAGATTTATTAATTCAAGAAGATAAATTATATAAAATTTTAGATAATATAAGAATTAAAGTTAATTTTAATTTTTCAGCAGAAGAATACTTAGAATTTAGTCATATTACAAGTATTCAAACATTTGTTATTTTTTTTGAAGAAAAATATAAAGAAAATATTAATAATGCTCAAATTTATGAATTTATTTCTGCTGTTTTTAGTGTTTTTATTTATTTAAAAAATTTTGTTCATGAAAAAGCAGTTGATCATCTTAAAAATATTTTATTTTATACTCATCAAAATTTAATAATGATTATTGTTTTACTTTTAAAAAAAATTGGAATTGAATATGAAAATAATATTTGGGTATTGAAATTAAAAGAAATTGTAAAATTAAAAAGAGCAGAATCAATGAATGGAGATGAACATTTTGTAATAGAACAAAATAATAGATTATTATTTAATTCAATAATAAATTTTATAAAAATATATTTTAAAAACCCAAATGATTACAAAATATTTTCAATATTTAATGAAATATTAAATAATTTATATAGACTTACATTAGATAATGTAAAAAACAATTTATTCAATTTAAAAAATATGCTAATTTATTCATCAGAAAATACATCAACTTCATTTGTTCATGTAAATTTACCAGGACCATTTCTTCCTCCAATAAATAAAAAATATGAATATACTTTAGTTTTAGATTTAGATGAGACAATTATTCATTGTATAGATCAACAAGAAATTACTCCTTTAATTAGACCTGGAACAAAAGAATTTTTAAGTGAATTAAGTAATTATTATGAAATAGTAATTTTTACTGCTTCTATTAAAGAATATGCAGATACTATTTTAAATTTAATTGATAATAATAAAATGTGGATAAGTCATAGATTATATAGACCTCATACTACTGTTTTGAAAAGTACTTATTTAAAAGATATTTCTAAATTAGGTAGAGATTTATCTAAAACTATTATTATTGATAATGCTTGTGATAATTTCCAATTACAAAGTGATAATGGTATTTTTATTCAAACTTGGATTGATGATCCAGATGATAAAACTTTATATAATTTAATCCCTGTTTTAAAAGAAATAGTTGTTAAAAAAATTAAAGATGTTAGAAAGGCTTTAAGAAAAATTAGAGATACTATGATTAGATTATATGTTAGAGGTGATAGTACTCCTTATTCAACTGTTCTTCAATATATAACAGGAGAAAAAAAATTAAAAGAATAATAATAAAAAATTCAAATAATAATAAATAATATAATATATTAAAAAATAAATAATAAATTAAAATTTAATTTAAAATTTTTTTTATATTTTTTATTAAATAAAAAATATATGATGCAAATCTTAAATCAAAATCAAAATTTTGAATGTCCAATAATGGTTAAAACTGATATGTCTCAAGATTTAAATATAATAAATTCTCCTATATATCAAACTTTAGATAATCCTGAAATAAATAATACTGAAAATAAACAAATAAAAGAACCAATATGTAAACTAGAAAAATTTTTACCAGATAAAATATCTCAATATAAAAAAACATTAGTATTAGATTTAGATGAGACATTAATTCATAGTAATTTTTTTAATATGAATTCAAAATGTGATATAAGTTTAGATTTAAATATAGATAATAAGAAAATGAAAGTTAATGTTTTAATAAGACCTGGAGTAGAAGAATTTTTAGATAAAATGTCTAATTTATTTGAAATTGTAATTTTTACTGCAAGTTTACCACAATATGCAACACCATTAATTGATCAATTAGATAAAAAGAAAATATGTAATTTTCGTTTATTTAGAGAACATTGTTCTTATATGAATAATGGTTTTACTAAAGATTTAAAAAGATTAAATAGAGAAATGAATGATATTATTATTGTTGATAATAATCCAAATTCTTATCATTTAAATATTGATAATGGATTTCCTATTAAAACTTGGTTAGATGATGTTAATGATAGAGAATTAATTAAAATTATTCCTTATTTAGAATTTTTATCTAATGTTAATGATGTAAGAAACTATATTCCTAAAATGAAAGATGGTATTGTTTTTTCTTATGATAAAGCAGATTTATTATTAGAAGAAGAAAAAATTAAAAAAGAAGAAGAAGAAAAAGAAAGAATAAAAAGAGAAATTGAAAAAAAAGAAAGAGAAAAAAAAATAAGAGAAAAAGAAGCTATTTCAAATGAAAAATTAAAAGTAAAAGAATCAAAAGAAAAAGAACTTGAATTAAAAAAGATTGAAGAATTAAGAAAAAAAAATGAAGAAATTAAGAGAAAAAATAAAATAGAAAAAGAGAAAAAAATGAAAGAAATAGAACAAAATATGAAAGAACAAAAAGAAAAAGAAAAAAATGATAGAATAAATTTAGTACAAATAATAGATTATTCAAATAAAAATAAAATAATTCAAAAAAATGAAAATCCACTTTATCAAAATAATTTTACATTTTTTAAAACAAACAATCATCCAATGCCTCAAATTTTATTAAATAATACTATAAATAATACAATGAATTCAAATATTTCATTTCAAAAATTAAATTCTTTCAGATTTGGAAATAAAAATTTTAATCAACCAAATTTATTTATAAAAAAAGAAAGTCAAACACCAAAAATATTAATAAGTCAAAATGTAAAAACTTCAGAAGTGCCAGTATATTCTCATTATAATACAACATCAAAAAAAACATTTAAATTAAAGGAAAAAATTTCTTTTGATGATTTGAAATTAAATTTATCAAAAAATGGTGATTTAAATCAAGAAGAAAAGATAATTCAACCACAAAGATTAAAAAGACATATGAGTTTAAAGACTTCTAGAAACATTTATGTTTTATATAATCCAAAAAAAAAATTATATTTGAAAAGAGAAAATTCTCCAAATTCAAATAATAAACAAAAAAATAATATGTCTTTAAGAGGAAGAAATATTATTAAAACATTTGATGTAAATGATTTTGAAACTGATTTAAATGAATTAAAGGATGAATAAAATTTAATAGTTAATTTATTATGAGTAATATGAATTATTAAAATTTAATAATGGTAGTAATTTTGTATGATGTAAATTATTTGTTTTTTGTAAATAAAATGATATTTTTTAAAAACCATACATTCTTTTCTTTAATATATAAATTTTAAATTATTATGAAATAGATTATGTTAACTTTTAAAAACTTACTCTATATAAAAAATATAAAAATATCTATTTTTGTTTTAAATTGTTTTTTTCATATTTTTAAACATTAAAATATATTAATTTAAACTGAATTTTTCTATTGTTTTATATAAAAAATAATATGCTAATATTCTCCATTTTTTATATAATAAATTTTACATTCATTTTAACACAAAATATATTACAATTTGAAAAAGTAAAAACTTTAGGTTCATCCTCATTATTAGAAGAGTTAACAAATTACATTTCTCAAGTATTAAATTTAACATTAACATCAATTGATGATGGAAAAAGTCTTTTTTCGATATCAGAAAAATGTAGAAAAACATTATCAAAAATAATAAGAATACATGAAAAAATAGCGTTAGAAAAATTAATATTAGACAGTTCAAAAGTACCAAATGATATAAGTGGATATAATGATTGTTTATATAATTATTATTCATATCGTCAAGAGACTGATGTTTTATTTATTAAAAATAATTTAACATACATTGTATTTAGTTATCTTTCAACAAGTAATGAAGAAGATAATATGAATGTACCAAGAAAATCAATTTTTGGTTTATGTGTCCCTAATGGTTGTTATAATAATGATTATAGATTTTTAGTTTATAATGCTTTAATTATTATGTATAATGATTCAAATATTTTTCCTGGTTTAATTGCTTATAATATGATCTCTAAATGGACTCTTCAAAAATTTTATAAACTTCTTCTTTATTTTATTCCTTTTTATATTTTAATTTTATTAGCTTGTTTTTCATTGTTTAATGAATATTTTTTTAATGATTCTTCATTATTTTTTAGAAATATTAAAAGTTGTTTTAATTTAGGTGAAAATGTAGAAGAAATTTTTAGTAGTGATATTTTATTATATGATAGTAATTTATTTAATTCAAGTGGATTATCAATAATTAATGGATTAAGGGCATCATCAATTTTAATATTTATATTAGGAAAAATTTTCGAAACTTTTTTTAGATCACCAATAGCAAATAATGGTGAAAGATTCAAAAATTTATGTGAAAATCTTTTATTTACTTTTATGGCTTTTTGTCAAAGATTTGGAAATAAATTTTGTTATTGTTTAAGTGGTTTTACAATGTCTTATAAATTCATATGTTATTTAGATAAAGAAATTGATTATATTGAACATAATTCAAATAATAATTCATTAAATAATAATAATTATTTAGATGTATTATGTGATAAGAATATTAATAATTATAAAATTTATAGAAAGAAAATTACTTGGTTTAATACTTTTTTACTTTTTATTTGGAAAAATTTATTTAAATATTTTTTAGTATGGTTTTTTGCTTTATTTTATAAATATTCTTTCTTTCCTTTAATTAATTTCATTTCAAATCCAGGACCTTTTTGGACTTATTTTGAAAGTGAAGTGTTAAATTATTTTACTTTTGATACTATGTTTGGTATGGAAATTTTTCAAAGTAGTAAAAGTAAATTCTTTTATATGATTTATAATCCTTTTCAAGTTGCTATTAATGAAATTAATGGATTTATTTTTTGGACTGTTATTATTTTTTTTTTTTACAAAAATAATTATAGATTGGATTTATTTCTTGTTATTTTTATTTTAATATGTTCATTTTTGAAACTATTTATTTTTATATATTGTTTCTTTTTTGGAAATATGAATTTAACTCCTTCTAAAAGTTTTATGTTATATATTAATAATTATATTTTAAATAGTTTTCCTTATAATATTGTATATTTTTCAATTGGAATTTTATTTGGATTAATTAATTATTCATTTCAAAATTCTTATATTCAAAAGACTTCAAAAAATTTCTTATCTATACCAACAAAAATCATTAGTTGTATTCAAAAATATAAAAAAAGTTTTATTTTTAGTTCAATACCATGTTTTTTTTTTTTTCAATTTAGTTATTTTTTTTTATATTTATTATATTCTAAAATTAATACTCAAGCAAATAAAGATAATTTTTCAAATAATTTTTGGATAAATCTATTTTATTTATTTGATATTGAAATTATTTTATTTCTTCTTTTTTTATCTGTTTTTTCTTTTATTTTATGTCCAGATAGTAAAATTATTATTGTTTTAAGACATCATTATTTTTGTGCAATCTCAAGACCTTATTTTACTATAATTTTATGTACTGGATTAATTTGCAGGTATGTTATGTATCAAAATGATTGTCAAATTCTATTAGAAAATCAAAATGTCATTTTTTATTCAATTTTATGTATTTTTTTAATTTTAATTTCAAGTTTGATTCTTTTTATTATTATTGAAGTTCCTTTGAAAAAAATGAGTAAAATTTTTTCTAGAAATAAATATTTTTATAAATCAAATAAATTATTAAGTAATAAAGATAATATTTCTACATCTCAGAGTTCATTAAGTATATCTTCTATTGAAATTGGAATAGAATTAAATGAGATAAAAAGTCATTAATTGTTTTTAGAATATAAATCTTTATATAATAATTTCCTATAGTTATATAATAGTAAATATATTTTATAGTATAAATTTAAAAAAATTATTTTATTTTTTAAAAAAATTTTAAATAAAATGTTAACAAAAATCAATTATAAAAACAAATTTAATAATGTGTATAGGAATTACAATTTAGATTTAATAAAAACCCATAATCTATCAAAGGAATTTTACCCTTTTAAAAACATTACAGAAGGAAATAGGAAAAAAATAGAACCAATTATTAATAATTATAATGTAAAATTTAATATAACAAAAAAAAAAACAAAAAATATCTCAATAGGAAATTTAACAATGAATGATAAAAGTAAAAATGAATTATTAAATATTTTAAATACTCCTATTTCAAGAAGTATTTCCCCTTTTAATTCATTAAATGTTAAAAAATATGTTGATAAGAAATTGGAGAAAACTAAAAGTAAAGATAAAAGTTCTAAAGTTTCAAGTGCTATTGATTCTCCAAGAAGTTATGATAAAATTATTAGTAGTTTAAAAAGTGAATTTGCTAAAATTAAAAATAAGAATTCAAAAGATAGAAAAACAATTAATAGTAATAATAATAAATATATTAATAAAAGTTTTATTTTAAATAAATCTAAAAATAAAGATTTTAAAATAGTTGTTAAAAAAAATAATTCAGGAAATAAAATTAATAAAGAACATCATATAAAAATTAACAATAAAGTTCAAAAAAAGTTTTCTAATAATAGATTAGGAAATACAACAACTTGTTTTATTAATAATATAACTTTTGATATGAAAAAAGATCATAATTTTATTGTTAATAATAAATTTATTAAATCAAAGCAAACTTCTTTTTCTATAATAGATAATAAAAATATATTAAAAAATAATAGTCTTAAACTTCAATTAATTCAACAAAAAAATATAATCAATTTCCTTTTAAAACTAATTAAAATACAAAATAATGTATTTATTGATAATATAAATATTTTTAGTAGTAAATTTTTTAAGTTTCAAGATTCAAAAAAAAATCAAGAATTAAAAGAACAAATTGATATTTTAATTAAAGAAAATAAAAATTTAAAAAATGTGACTTTATCTCTTATTTATTTATTAAAAAATGATTATTTATTAAATATAGATTATGAAAAAAAAATAAAAGAAAAAGTTTCAGAAATATTAAAAGAAAATAATTATTTAAGACAAATTACTCAATCATTAAATTATTTAAAAGATGTTAATTATCAAAATTTAAAATATAAAAATCAAAAAGGTGAAGAAGTAGATGATATATCATACGTATTTAATCAAAGTTTATCAGAAAAGACTTTGAAAAATAAAAAAAAAATATTAAAAAATGGATATTCAGCCAATTTAAAAGATTATGTCACTTTAATAAATAATACAAAAAATAATACTGATAATTTAGATTTAAGAAACACAATTATTAAAAAGAAATTTGGAAATGATATTTATAAAAAGAAAAGAGTATTAAAATATCAAAAAAAACCAAATTCAAATAATTAATAGATTATTAATTAACAAAATTCAATAATTTTTAATTATAAATAAAATTATGTTTTTTATTAAATGAAATTTTTTTTACTATTAATTTTCCACATAACATTATCAAATCAAGAAAAAAATAAAAGATATGATATATATATGGATATGTTAAATTGGGGCAAACAAAATGAATTGAAGATAAATAATATAGCATTAAATTTTACAGCACCTTTTGAAGAAAAATATATTGGAAATAAGGAAATAAAAAGTGGAGATAAATTAATGATAATTCCAAGAAAAATATTAATTACATTTGATGATGTATTAAAATTATCATCTAAAAAAGAGAAAAAAATATGGGAATTATTATCAAAAGAACCAACATATAAAATGAAAGTTAAATATCAATCATTTATTGCATATATAATAATGAAATCATATAAAAAAAAGAAAGGAAAATTGTATAAACACTTTAAACAATTTTTAGAATTTAGTTATACAAATGATATTGATTCATTAGGAAATAGATTCCCAATATTTTATTCAATGAGTGAATATGAAATTTTTGGTAATTCAATTTGTGGTTCAAAAGTATTTAAAACAAAAGAAAATTTAATTCAAGAACATCAAATAATAACAAGATTTTTAAATATAGATTTTGATTTAGATCAATATATGGCATTTAGAACACAAAATGAATTATTTAAAACAAAATTTGATAATATTACTTATATAATTCCATTTATAAATTTATTTTCATTACATCCAAAATATTATAATGCAGAATTAGATTTTAACTCAGAAACAAATGAAATAGAAATTAAATCAATTAGGAATATTGGAATAGGTGAAGTTATTACATTAAAAAATGAAATTGAAGATAATTGTGATAATTTATTATATTATGGAATAACTTATGATTATTCACAAAGTAAAACTTATAAACCACATCTTCCTATTAAATTATACACTGATCCTTATGATGAATATGTTATTAATAAAAATTTAAAAAAATATGTTGATATTAAATATGATGATTATATTGAAAATATTTTAGAAGATTATAAAATTAATAGACCTGGTCCTTCAGATTCTTCTAATTTAAGATTTTTTTATGATGGATTACAAAGATATCTTTATGAATTTGGTGTTGTTAAAACTAGAGATTATTATGATAAAATTTTTAATGAAAAAACAAGAACTAATATAAGAAGAATTTATGATTCAGAAAGAAAATTAATTGAAAAAAGAATGGATGAATTAAATGAAATAATAAAAAAAAAATCTGAAGAAGAAAAAGAAAAAAGAAAAAAAAGAAAAAATCAAAATACAAGTGATTTATAAATAAAATTTAAATCCTAATTTAAATTTTTGAAAATATAATTTAATCAAAATTTAAATAAAAAAAACCAAAAAAAAAAAAAATTATTTCTTAAACTTATATCTTAAAAGTAAAGTACCATCTTTATTAACAAAAGTTCCAACTAAATCTAAAGGTCTAACAGTTCCATTAATATATAAAGGTTTATCATTATCATTTCCACTAATAAGAGGAGATATATACAAAACTAATTCATCCAATAAATTTTCTTTAAGAAAAGCACCATTTAAAGTAGGACCACCTTCCATTAAAATTTTATTAATTCCAAAAATATCTTTTAACTTCTTCAAAGCAACTTTAATATCAATATCATCTTTCCCAGCAAAAATATAAGATAAACCAATACTTTTTAAATATAAAATATATTCATCAGAAGCTAATTCACTTAAAACACTAATAACTTCAACATTTTCTCTTGGTAATAATTTAGACTCAAAAGAACTTTGTGCAAAAGGACATCTTCCTTTTCTATCAAAACAAATTGCATACATTCTACATTTTTTATCTGATTTATAATCTTCATTTTTATTTGCTTTTTTTCCTTTAAATGAGGTTAAATCTGGAGTAAAGTTTTCTCTTACATATGTTGCTAAGTATGTATTTATTCCGTTTAAAAATGCATCAGCTTTTAAAAAGTCTTCTTTTTCAATATAATCTTTCATTGCAAATTCTCCTTCTGGAAGTTCATACCAATCACCTGTTACTTTTCCATCTACTGATTGAATCATGAAGTTTATTATGTATGGTCTATCTTCTGGAATTTTTATATTGTCCATATTTTTATTGTATATTATTTTTTATTTTGTATTTTTATAGAAAAAATATAAGAAGGTTATTTGATTTTTATTATATTAATTTGAAGTTATTCTTATTAAATGAAGTTAACATTAATAAATTAAGAAATTTAATTATTTTTTTATTAATTATTAATTAAAAATTATTTATTATATTTTACAAAATATTTTTTTTAAATTTGTTTAAATAAAAAAAAAGTGTTATTTTAATAATAATTTTCATTCATAATCATCATTTATTTCTTGATTATCATTATTATCCTGATTTTCATAATCATTATTATTCATATTCGATTCTTGAAAATTTGTTTGAAAAAGTTTTCTAGTATTATCAGAAATATTCATAGTAGATAAAACTTCATTATTTTGGCTTTGAGTGAACTCATTATTATTCATATTTTGAGAATTATTATAATTCATATTCTGAGATTCTTGCATTTGATTTGATATACTATTATTATAATTTTGATTTATATTATTATTATTATTTGAAGATTTTACTTGAATATTTCCTTTATAAAATGTATATTTTTCATTATCTTTTCTATTTTTTTCTATTTTTTCTGGTTTTAATTCTTTATCATATGTTATTTTATAATTAATTTTCCTTTTTGGAGGTTGATTTATAATTACATTTTGATTATTATTTATAGAAGAATTTTCATTTTGCTGATTTGAATTTAAAATATTTTTCTTTTGTTGAATATTTTCATAATAATTATCATCACTATTCATATTCATATTTCCCTTTGTTAATTTATTAATTATCATTCTATTTTGTTGTGAATCATTAATAAAATTTTGATTATTATATGTTTTAGATATAAAATTATTATCTTGATTAGCAAAAATATTATTTAAATTATTAGATTTATAATTTTGATTAACATTATTTGTAAAATTTGTATAATAATTTTCATTTCTAAAATTAGGTGATGAATACATCATTTGATTATTATAGTCATTTCCAAAATAAGGAAAATCATAATCATCATAATTATAATCAATTGTTTGACAACTTTCATCTTTTTGTTTTTTATAATTAAATTTACGATAATTCCTTTCATAATTTTCCTTTTCATCATCTTTAAGAGTCCACCACCAATTTGGATGAACATTATCTTCTTTTGATGAAAAATTACTATAATATTTTCTAAATTGTTTATCATCATCTTCATATAAATTATTTGAATTTTGATTATTTAATTTTTGTAATGTTCTATATTGAGGATTTCTAATATATTCTTTATTTTTTAAATCTAAAATTATTTCATTTAATTCTTTTTTAGTATAAATTGCTTTATTAAAACTATTTAATAAAGATAAAACTCCAATTTCAAAAACATCTGGAATTACATCTTTATATAATTCTTCTGAATAAACTTTTAAAAAATCTCTACATGCTTTTCTTCTATATAACCATTCAATCATTATTATTTTTTAAAATTAAAAATATTTTTTAAAATAAATTATTTTTATATACTATTATTAATAATACAATGTTCTTCATTTGAAAATAATAATTAAAAAAATTTAATAAAAATTAATGGGTTGTTCATCATCAAATATAGTAACAAAATCAAACGATAGTATAATAGATCCAAATCACAAAGATGAAAATAATAATCATAACAATTTAACTCCTCATTTATCAAAAAGAGATCAAAAAAGAACATCATTATATAAATCAGTAGGATTTACAAATCAACTTCTTCCAAACTCAAATCTTTTACTTTATACAAATTATTTAAATACAAATTGTGAATTTACATCAATAATAGAAAATTCAAAGGAAAAAATGGAAAAATTATCATTTAAATCAAGTAATCATTCAATAGCAATAGGATATAAAAAAGGATATAAATTAGAATTTGTAAATCAAGATAAATTTTTTGTATTATTAAATGGACCAATTGAAGCTTATTGTGTAATAGATGGTCATGGTCCTTTTGGAAATAAAGTAGCTCAAATATGTCAAGATGTATTATTTGAATATATTGTTAATTTTGATAAAGATAATTTTGAAAATGAATATGAAAAACAATTTACTGATATTTATGAGAAAGTAAATAGAAAAATTATTAATAGAGAAGAAAAAACTTATGGTAATTATGATCCTTTTTTAAGTGGTGTTGCTGTTACTTTAGTTATTAGAGTTAAATCTATGTTATATTTTTCTAATGTTGGAAATGTTTTGGCTACTGTTTTTAATTCTGATAAATTAATGCCTAGTAAATTTAATATTACTGAATGTACTTTTAATGATTCTAATTTTACTGAAGATATTTTAAATTGTGATTCAAATGAACAAGATTCTCAAAATCCTAATGATACTTTAGTTGATAATTTAATTAATCCTAATGAAATTAATTTTGAAATTAGAAGAATTTATGAACATGGAGGTGAAATGAGGAAATTATTAGGAGAAACTAAAAGTAGGATTTTTGTAAAAGGAAAATATTTTCCTGGGTTAATTAATACAAGATCACTTGGGGATCAAATTGGTAAAGGAATAGGAATTTTATCAACTCCTCATATTACAACTTTTAAATTGAATAAATCTACAAATTATTTTTTATTAATATGTTCTGATGGAATTAATAATGTTATAAATACAAGTAGATTAGTTTCTATTTTACAAGAAAATGAACAATTGTTACTTGAAAGTGTTTCAAGTATAATTGGTGAAAGTAAAGCTTCTTATAGAAGTCATTCTTATACTCCTGATATGACTATTATTATTAAGGAATTGAAAGTTGATGAATAAAAGATATTTTATGTAATTTTTTTTGTTTTGATTTTATATTAATTAAATATGGTATAGAGTTTAAAATTGATATATGAATATATTATTTTATTTATTATAATTGATATATGCAAAATTGTTTATTTTTTAATTCATATTTTTTTTCCTTTTAATAATAATATTATTAAAAAATTTTTATAATTATTTTTAATTATTTTACTAATGGAAATAAAAAATGAAAAAAAATCAAAAGAAGGAGAATCAAAAGAAGTAAGTGAATCAGAAATATCTAAATTTGAATTAAAAAATGATATTGATAAAGTAGAAGGTAATACTGAATTAATTGAAACATTTAAACCAATGAATCTTCCAAAACAAGTTGAAAATTTACCAGCAATATCAAAACATAAACAAAGATTTATAACAAACGAAGCAAATCTTATAAAAGATAAAGACATAATTCCTGAAGATTCAAATTTAAGGAAATTATATAATGAATTAATAAATAGAAAAGAACCAGAACCGATTGATATTGAAACACAAAAGAAAAATATAATAAGAAATGAAACTGAACATATTAAAAATTTAATTCCAGATGGTTTAAAACAATTTTTTGAACCATATGAAATAAAAAATACAATTATTCAAAAAGTTAATAATGAAAAGAAAATTGAATTTGATGAATTTAAATTTATAAAAAGAAAATTAAATTTTGATAAAAAAGAAACACCATATTTTCATACTGAAACAGATTTTATTGGAATTGATTTTGATTTAATATCAAAAATCCAAAAAAAACAAAAAGAATTAACAAAAAAAATTAAAGAATTAGATATAAATAATGAAGAAGAAGAAAAAGAAGTTAAAGAAAAAATAAAAAAAAATCAATCAAAAACTATTAGATTAAAAAGTACAATAGGAAGAAAAAAAAGACTAATATTACAACAAAGAAAATTACCAAAGAAAAAAAAAGATATTTATATTCCAAAAACAAATAAATATAAAGAAATTAATTATAAAAAAGAAAGAATTTTTACTGATGATTTTCCAAAAAAGAAAAAAAGAAGAAATACATCAACAGTATGTACAAGAGCTCATACAGCATGTGCATCAAAACCATTCTCTTTAAATATAACAAAAGCAAACAATACATATGTAAAAAATAGAGAAAATACAGAACAAAGTTTAAATATAAATAATGAAGAAAGATTAATTCAAAAAAAATTAAATACTTTAAAAAATAAATTAAAATTTATTAAAAAAGTAATGACACAAGATAAAAATTTTTCACATAAAATGATTGAAAGAATTCAAACAAGAAAATATGCTGAAGCACATAAAGAAGATCAATTTGTTAGAAAAGAAGTAAGAAAAGAAAAATATTTTTCTTTATATATGGAAAATGGTGGTTTAAAACAACAAGTTGCAATAAATCCTTTTGGTAAAATTAAAAGTATTTTACATACTTATAATTCAAAAGGTGGTGATCCAATTAATGATACTTTAGCTACTACTTTACATAAATTTTATAAAAATGAATATATTGAAATGTTTATGAGAAATCAAACTATTAAAAATAATGTTCAATTAAGATTGAAAAAGAATAAAATTGAAAATGCAAAATTAAAGAAAAAAATGTTGATTTGTGAAGAAAATGATGATAAGATTAAATATTTAGAAAGAATAATGAAAAAACATTTACAAGATACTGAAGAAATGGTTGATAATTTTAAAAAAAAATAAAAATATATTAAATTGTAATCTATTAAATAAAATAATTAATATTATATGTAGTCAATAATATTTTTTATAATAATTAATTTAATTTAAAAAACAAATTCCTTTTAAAAAATAAAATTGATTTTTTAATCAACAAAAAAAAAAAAAAAAAAAAAATGAAAAAATTTTCTGAAGAAGAACTATCAAAATTAAAAAAATTAACAGATGAAATTTTTGTAATATCAAATAATCCACAATTACCAGTAGTACAAAAAATGAAAAAAATAGATTGTTGTGTAATGAATACAGGTCTTCGTAAAATAAATATGGATTACTTCTTTTGTAAAACATGTGATAAAGAGCATAAATTTCCAATATGTAAACAATGTGCAGAAAAATGTCATAAAGGTCATTTAATTCCAGATTACGTTCAAGGTTCTGATGATCATCCTGCAATTTGTATGTGTGGATTTAAATGTCATAATATGGGAAAAAAAGAAAAAGAAGTTGATTCTGAACAAAATTCAATTAAATGCTGTTTTAATTTATTATCAATTTTAGCTGAACAATATGAATATTATATTGGAGTTAATGGAAAGAAAGTTTGCATATTTTGTTATCATTTTTGTTGTCATAGTTTATTAACTAATGAAGATGATGATGAAAGTAGAGAAAGAGCTTTTAGAAAATATCAATTTAGAAAAGTTTCTTGTTCAAAAGAAGAATTTGAATTAGGAGTTTCAAGAGGAGAAATTACTTGTGATTGTTTAAGTTTAAATGATTCTAAACATAAATCACCAGATTATTTATCTGTTTTTATTAATGATTTAAATATTCCTAGTTATGATGAAGAAGATTCTGATGATTATTTTTCTCATTTAACACCAACTCATATTATTAATTTATTTTTTACTTCTACTGAATTATTTGAAAGTATTTATACTGGTTTTATTTCTGAATATAATGATTTTATGAATTTAGTTGGTGAAAAATTAGATAAAGCAATTATTTCTACTACTTTTGGTATTGGTTATGCTAATTTTGCTAATAATTCTACTAATTGTAAATATAATTTTTACTTTAATGAAAAAATTAATATTTATTTTACTACTAAAATGACTAAAAGTTTACTTGAGAAAAATATGAAAATGACTGAACAAAATAATACATTTTTAATTAATTATATTAAAGGTTATATTAAATTTAGATTAGGAAGTTATTTTGAATCTTTACCAAGATATTTAATTACTGATGTTTTAAATTTAAGTCCTTTTCAAAGGAAAATTTTTAGAGATAAAGCTTATAAAATATTTTTTTCATCTGGTTTAAGTAAAGAAAATTTAATTGATACAGTAGTAACAACAATTGAAAGAATAGTAAGAGTTAGACCAGATATAACAGAATCAATTCAAGTTTTTATTGAATTATTTAGAATTATTAAATTTTATTCTAGATACTTTTTAATGACAAAAGAAGAAATTTGTAAAATATGTAAAATTATTGAAGATTTCTTTTCTTATATGGCTTTATTTAGATCTTTAGTAGAAAATGATGAAATATATTTAAAAGAAGAAAGAGCAAAATTATTAAAAACAATTATTAAATGTATAACTTACTTTACAATTTATATAAATGATGAAACATATTGTTCATTTTTTAATTTAGATAATACTTATGAAGAACATGAAAATGAGAAAATATTTTTTCAATCATTTACAGAAGTATCTAAATTAATTAATAAAATAATGATTCATACTGCAGATTATTTAAGACAAGAATTTGAAGTAGTAACAATTTTAATTCAAAAAGAAAATGATGGTAAATTAGTAAAAAAACTTTCAAATTCAAATTCTCAAAATTCAGATGATGATGATGATGAAGATGATGAAATGACAAATGAAGAGTATCAAATTTCATTAATGAGAATAATATTTATAATACAAATAACATTAGATTTTGTATTATCAGAAAAAGACACATATTTACCATCAATGAGAAGAGCAATTAATACTAATTTAGTAACATTTTTAAAAATAATTCCAGAAAGTGGAGAAAAAGAATTTCCATTTTTAAAAGTAATAAATGAAGATACTAATACTTTAGAAGGATTTTATGCAGATTATTTCAATGCTTCAAATATTAAAATTGATTTTTTAGAAGATTTTTTAAAAATAACTATAAATAGAGCATTAAATCCTTTAGAAAATAAATTTGAAAATATTGTTGATAAATCTTATGGTGTTTTTACATCTGAATATGATTATCAATATAAAAATTTACAAAATGCTCCTCCAAATAATAATAATAATACTAATCAATTCTTATTTAATAAATCAACAATTTTATATTCAATTACAAAAATTTTTAGAATTAGTAAAGATAAAAGTATATATTCAGCTGAATTATGTGAAAATGTAATTAGATTTTGTTATGCTTTTATTAATGATAATCAAGATAATTGTATTATTGGTTTAAGTACACCAATTTTAAAAAATTTATCTAAAATACCAAGACAATATTTATGTTGTGTTTTAGATTATATGATTTTTGGTTTGAAAATATTAATTAAATATGGATGTGAAATTCCTAATGGTTTTTTCCTTGCAAAATTTGGTTTTTTAATTTATCATAAATCATCAGAAAATTCAAAACAAAATAATGGACAAAATTTATCAAATTCACCTTATTGTTTAGTTAAATTATTTAAATTATTAGAATTAATGTTTTTATTAAAAGCAAATGATCAACATCAATTTTTAGATTATATAAAACCTCATTTAGAAGATATTACAGATAGTGATTTAATTCAAAAATATAAATTATATTTAATTGAAATTGCTGATGATTTTAAAGAACATTCAAAATCATATTTTACTAAAAGAAATTTTAATAATCCTGATATTTTTCAAAAATATTATCAAAATTATATTGCGTTATCACCTTCATTTGGTCCTCCTTTAATGTTTAAAATATTTAATAGATATTTTAAATTAATTACAAAAACTTTTGATTTAAATGCTTTAGATGAAATGCCTCCTTTTCTTTCTGAATTTTTATCCGCTGATGATTTATATCATATTTTATCTATTACTACTTTAAATATTAGTTTGAGATTAGAATTAATTAAATTTTTTAGAATGATTTATATTGATTTATCAATTGATTTAAATAAATTAGAACAATATAGATATAATTTTCAACAAGAATTAGATGCTGATGTTGCTGAAGTTGGTGATTCTTTAATTCCAATTGAACAAATGAAAATATTTTTATTTTTACAAAGATTACTTAAAGTATCTAATTATAATTTTTATTCCCAAGAATCACAAAAAGAATTTGATTTAATTTTATTTGAAGTTAAAAATATAAAAAAAATTATTATGGGAGCAAAAAAAGCAGAAACTTCATTATATATGAAATATATTGAAAATGCAATTATTTTACCTATAAAAATATATTTAAATAAAGCATTATCAATGATAATGAGTATTAAAGGAGAAGGATTATTAAAATTATATAAATTTTGTTATTACTTATTAAAAATGAAAGAATTTGTTATTGAAAGTAAAATAATAAGTAATGTTCCAGAAGAAGAACATTTTGAAAGTGTTTTTAAAAATGAAGAATTTGGAAATGAAAAAAGTTTACAAGAAGTAAAAGAAGATATAGAATTAATAACAAATTCATCATTTACAATATTAAATTATATGGAAATTTATAAAATAATAAATAAACATGTAATGAGTTTAATAGAAGAACCAACATCACAAGAATTAGTATTATATTTTAGTGAATATGAAAAATTTGAAGAAAATACAAAATTAACATTTAAATCAGATTTAGAAAAAAAAGGAATTAACTTTTCAAAAACATCATATAAAACATCATGGGAAGCATATGAAACTTATTTAGAACAAAAAGGAAAATTTGAGAAAAGTTCAATTAAATCAAATTTTGAAGATAATTTTTTAGATGGTGAAACAAGTGTAAGATCAGTATTAATGAAATATTTATTTTTCATATCAACAAATAAAGCAGGATGTTTTTCACCAGAAGGAATAAATATGTTATTAAAATTATTAAAATTTGAAACAGATGAATCACAAGAAGCAATTTTAGCATTAGCAGAAAAGACAATAAAAGGAAATAATAAAAAAAATGTAACATTAAATAAACAAAATGACAATCAAGTAAATTCATATAAAAAAAGACAAATAGAAGATTTTTTATATTTAGCAACAAAAGGTTTTGATAATATTTTATCAAGTATATTTTCACAATATAATCCAACATCAATAGTAATTTCTGATGAATATTATACTGCATGTCATATAATAAAAGTATTTAAATTTTTATGTGAAGATCATAATCAAAATTTTCAACATAGATTAATGTGTGAAATATCATTTACAATTGGAAATGGACAAAATGTTAATTTTTATGATATGATGTTATTTATTGTTGATAAAATTATTACTATTTCTTCATGGGAAAATTCAAAATATAATACTGAAGTACAAGATTATTTTTATGGTTTATTTTCTTGTTTAATTGAAATGTTAATTGAAATTGTACAAGGATCTGAACCAAATAATTTTAAAGTTTTATATAATCAAGGTGATAATGAAGTTGATACTGATGAAGATGATAATAAAAAAATTAATCCTGAACCTGAAAAAGAAAGAAAAGTTACTTTAAGAAGAAATTCTAATCCTTTTATTTTTGAAAATAAAACTTTTGAAAATGGAAAAGCTTTAAAAACTTTTTTAAATAATATTAAATCATTAATGTTTGATGATTTTAGTGAAAGTGATGTTATTTTTTCTGTTAGAAAAGATTTAATGGATTTTGTTCTCGCTTTTATGGAAGAATATAATTGTCCTAAAAATATTAAAAATTTAATTATGAGTTGTTATCATCCTTCAATGATTATAAAATCTATTTGTAATGTTTTAAAAAAATTTTATTTAAAACAAATTACTTTAACTCAAGGTAAAAGTATTTTTATTGATGAAGAAAATTTCAAAAGAAATAGAACTAATAGAATCATTGATCAAAATTTTGATGCAAAACAAAATTTAAAACCAAAAAATAAAAAATTAAAACAATTAAAATTTAATGAAGAATTATGTTTTAAATTTACTCAATTATATTTTGAAGATCCAAACTTTTCTCAAACTAAAACATTTGATTTATGTAATGTATTTTTTAAATATTTTATATTAACATATATACAATATAAAAATGAAGAAACAACAGATTTTTGGAATAGAGTTCATAATGTTTCAGATGAAGTTCTTTTAGCTTATAATAAAAGAACAAAATCAACAAATAAATTAGAAGGATTAGTTGGTTCAATTAATGATGAAAGTGATTTAGAAGCTTATTATGTTATTAAATTCTTTAATGAAGTTTCTAAACATGTTTTAGTTAAAATGAAACCTGAAGTTCCTCCAATTTATGTAGTTTATACTATTCATCCTTATTCTAAATATTTATCATCTGATTCTAAAAGTGAATTTTTAAGGAATGTTGATAGAAAAAATAGATATACTAAATTATATGATTTAATTGAATCTAGTGAATATTTTATGTTAGAAATAGTATATAATTGGACTTATTTAAGAAAGAATCAATTACTTAGAAAATCAACTAATATTAATTATCATATTTTAGGTTATATTACATTTTTAGTTTCATTTATTTTAAATTTTATTTTATTAATTTGTTTACATGAATCAGGAGAAAGATTTTATGGTAAAAATGTATTAAATATAGTAAAAATAATATCATATATTATGTGTGGTTTTGTAATGATAATAATAGTATTTTGGTGTGCAACTAAATATCAATTATATTATGAAATAGAAAAAGCTAAATATAAAGCACATCATAATGACAAACATGATATTCCAGATGAAAAATTAACTTTTTATGATCAAATGTTAATTCGTTATCAAGCAATATTTGGTAAAGGAGAATTAAATCCATTTATATTCTTTTTCATATTTACTTTATTAGGTATAGTCAGAAAAGAATTAATGTTCTTTTTCTCATTTTCACTTTTAGCAGTAGTTTCTCTTTCTCAAACATTAAATAATATAATATTATCAATAGTAGTTAAAGGACAACAATTATTATGGACATCACTTTTTGCATTAGTATTATTATATGTATATGCAGGATGGGGATATTATTTCCAAAGAGATCGTTATTATGATACAGATGGTAGAGAAACACCTGAAGAAATGTGTAAAAGTTTATTATATTGTTTTCTTACTCAAATTAATAATGGTTTAAGATGGCATCCTGGAGTTGGTAAAGTTGTAAGAAGTGAAAGTGCAATTAAACATTTAGGTGCTTTTATTCATAGATTTATACATGATTTATTATTCTTTTGGTTACTTGAAGCTATGATGCTTCATATTATTTATGGTATAATTATTGATTCTTTTGGTGAATTAAGACAGGCACATTATTTAATTGAAAAAGATATTGCTAATAATTGTTTTATTTGTAATGTTGAAAAAGATGAATGTGAAAAAAATAATAAAAGTTTTAAAGAACATTGTGAAAATATACATAATATTTGGGATTATGCTTTTTATATGATTACTTTAAGAATGGCTGATCCTCAAAATTTAAATTCTGTGAATTCTAGAAATAGAGAAAGAATGCTTGAAAAAGGTGTTGATTGGTTACCTGATTGTACTGTTGATAAATTAGATGATAATGAAGATGATGAAAAAGATTAATAATAATTTTTTTTAAATATGATATTTTATTTTTTTTATTCAATTTCAAATTTATATTATAAATTCCTACTTTTAAATTAAATATTTTAATTTGACAATAAACTATAGTTAAACATATAAATTTATCAAAATAGAACAAAATTACCTATTTTTTGAATTAACATTATACTAAAAAAATAATTTAATTTATAATTATGAAATGTAAAAAATTTTAAGAATTAGTAATCATGCTTTTATTTTGAATTTTCTTTTCAATATTTATATTCCAATTTTTACAACTAGAAACAATATGATTAAACTTATCAATAACTAATGCTATTTGTTCTTTCAATTCTTCAATACTAGGAAATTTAATAAATTTAATAGTTTTAATAAAATATATTTTAAATTTATCTTCTAAACTTCTTCCTGCTTCAATATCACCAATTGAATCACCAATACAAATAATATTAGTAGGTAAATTAATATTATAATTATATTCATTTATAAAATATTTAAAAGCTTCCATTTTCCACATTAAAAAATTATAAGGATGCATTTTTTCATATTTATTTCTTGAAGATATTACTTGTATTTTAGATAATAAAGGGAATAAATTAGGGAAAAATTTTTGACAAGAATATTCAACCCAACCTTTAGCTGAATTTGTTATTATAAATGTATCACCTTTTTCAATTGATTTTTCTAATAATTCCATAACAAAAGCTTCTAATAAAGAAATTTGTATTAAATCATTAATTGGATATTTATTCATTTCAGAAAAATAACCATATTGACTTAATAATGTTGTACATAATAATGTATCATCCCAATCAAAAATTATAATTGAATTAAATAATTTTTTTTCTTTATCTATTTTCCATTTTATATTTGAAAATAAATCATCAATTCTATTATAATTGAAAATAAAACTGTCATTTCTTGAAGTTATTAATTCATCTGAATCAAAATTAAATGGGACTGGACTTTCTGTATTTGTTTCTATTTGTTTAATACTTTCATAATCTTCATATTGAGGTAAATAAGATGATAACACTTTTATTTTTCTTTTTGAAATTTTCTTATTTTTATTTTTCAATTGCTTTTTAGGTTTAGATAATTTAATTATTCTTAATTTTAATGCTTTTAATCCCTTTTTTATTAATGATAACATTGTTTTTATTTTTAAAAGTATTTTTTCAAATTTTAAATATAAAAAAATAATTAAATTATAATAAAATAAATTAAAATAAGTAGATTAATTAAAATGAATATGAATTTGATGAGATTACTTTCAAGAAAATTATACAATAAATATGGAAAAGATATAACAAAAAAATATAATAACATAAAAATTAATAATATATTAAAAACAAAACCATCTCATTTAGTAGCTTGTTTAAAAGATATAATGATATATGAATTCCCAGAAGAATTTTTAAAAAGATATTATTTTATTAATGAGTCAAAAAAACATATTCCAAAATTTGTAGGATATTATCATAATTATCTACAATTTTTTTGTAAGCCAATATTTAGAAATCTAAAACTTGGAAAATTACTTTTAGTAGCAGGTGAAAAATGTGCTGAACAGTATTATAATAAAAATTATGGTGATGATAATATAAATGACAATAATATTAAAATTGAATATAATTCTTCAATTAAAAATATATTTAGTGATACTGTTATAAGAAGTATTAATGGAGTCTGTTCTTTTTCTGATAGTACTAATAGTAAATCTATTGATTTAAATCAAAGTAGTTTTAGATTTAAAAAAATTTATGATAATGAAAGTGAGTCTTTGGTTAATATATTAAATAATTTAAATGGAAATCAAAATACTTATACTAATCATTCAAATAATCATTATAAAAAAAGTTTTAAAATTAAAATTAATGAAGAAACTAGGAAAAAAATTATGAATAAAGTTTTATCTAATAAAATAAAAATAAATCAAGTTAAATCTCCTTTATTATTAGAAAATAAGAAAATTTCAAATTTAGGAAAAAAAGTTATAAATAAAAAAGAAAATAATATAAATATTTCAAATTCAAATAAAATAGAAAATAAAAATACAAGAAATACAAATAATATCTTATATAGTAAGACTGAATTATCAAATAATAATAAAACAAAAAATAATAATGTTTTTACATCACCTTTTAAAAATATAAATAATGAAAATAGTTTACCAAAAGTATCAATTAAATCTGTAAAACATTCTTTGGATTTTCATACTTCAAAATTTTTTAATCCAAAATTAAAAATATCACCAAATCAATCTAAAAAATGTAAATCAAATACGAATACAATATCAATTGATGTTAGTGATAATAAAAATAAATTAAATAATCAATTTATAACAATAACAAATTTTAAACAAAATATAAATATAAATAAAAGAAATTCAAATAATTATAAAATGAATTCATTAAATAGATTAAAAAAAAGGAGTTCAAGAAATTCAGAACTTAATCAATTAATGAAAACTACTTATAATAAGTTTGATATTCAACAACAATTATTAAATAATGGAAAACATCATAGATTAATGACAAGTTGTAATATTAGTACAAGAAATAAAACTCAGAATTTTTCTCCTAATATTCAAAATCAATTAATGGAACAAAATATTACTTTATGTCATAAGATCGAAAGAAAAAATAATAGATTATATTTAAAATTATCAATTAACAAAAAGAATAAAAAATATAATAACTTTTAATTTTTTTACATGATGTTCTAGAATCTAATATTATTTATTATAATTTAAAAATATCAATGATATGTATTATGAAATATATATAAAATTGAAAAAAAATAAAAAAATTATATTTAAATATTTAAATATCTTTAAATCATATAAATAAAAAGAAGAAAAATTAAGATTAAAATAATATATTAATATTAATTTTTCATTTTTTTATTTTACTTTTATAAAATTAAAAATTTTAATCATATAAAAAATTAATTGATATATATATATTAATATTAAAAAAAATCTAAGAATAAATTATTTTATCAATTTATTAAACTAACATTTTTACAAAAACTTTTGTTCTTCATAATCAGCTTTTTTGATAATTTCAACAACACCTTCTTCAAACCAAATATCTAAAGAAGGATTTAAGCCAGAAGGAACATTTCTAAAAGCAATTCCTAAATTAATACCATTTTTAAAAAAAGATAAAGTTTTATTAGAAGCATCATATTTAATAGCAAGATAAGTTTCATTATTTTGACAATGGCAACCATAACCACAAATACTTCCAACTTGACATCCTTTATCATCAGTTTTAATTAATTTAGTATTCCAAACATCCCAATAAAAAGAACTTGGAGAATCTTTCCAAAAAGTACTTATTAATTTTGATAAATCATACTTTTTTTTATCTACAACTCCAATAAATAAATGACTTTTATTTTTTGATGGTGTTTTAATTGTTATTTTAAATTCTATATATGAATTATTTTCATCTAATGCTGGTTTACAAAATACTATTCCATGTTGAATATTATTTTTATTTAATTTTATTAAGGAAGAATCAATTTGTAATGTTTGTGCACACCAATTTATATCAAATGTCATTATTGATTTTTTTTTTCCTTTGTTTATATATGGAATTTGCCAAAATTCTAATTCATCAAAGAAATTTTTTTTATCTTTTTCATTTTCAAAATATGGTATTTTATTGTTACGTAAATAAAAAAGTAAATTCATAAATGATTTTCCATCTCTATCAATAAATATTCTATTGTTGTATATTTGTAATTTTGATTTATCTTCAAATAATAATGATAAAAGGGAATTTGGGTATTTTTGTAATGTTTGTTTTGATGTTGTTATTTTATATGTTCCACCTATGTTTAAATCTATAAATTCAGTCATATTTAATATTGTTTTGGAAATATTTATGTTATTTTCATATTTTAATTTTTCTTTTTCTAATTTTGTTAATTCTTCATCACGAAAATATAAAAATTGATTTATTTCTTTATTTAAATTATCTTTTTCTAATTTAATTTTGTTTCTAAATTTTATTTTTTATTAAAAAAAAATTTTTACTTTTCTGCAGAAACATAATATGTTAAACTTTCATAAATTTCATCAAAATTAGTATCAAAATTCCTATTAATATACCCACTTTCAGATAAATCATCATTTAAATTATTATTTAATTGTTCAAAATTACCTGTAAAAAGGTTAGGTGAAGAATTTTTGTTTAATGGATATTCAGAATCATTTAAAAATTCATTTTTTTCATTATTTGAATTTTCTAACATTGGTTTAGGAATATTTGAAACTAGAAAATTGAAAAATCATTAATAAATATTTACATGAATTATCTTCATAAGACAGATTTAAACTTGAATTATTATCATCTTCAGATTGATTTTGTATTTCTTCTTTCCCTTTTTCCATTAATAAATTATTTATATTTATTTTTTTTATTAATAAATTAAATATTATTTTATTTTAAATGGAAGATTTATGTAATTGTTAAATGAGTATATAAAATTATATCTAATCTATAAATTTTATATCATAATTAAAACTGATTTTAAAAAGAAGTTTAATTCATAAATAATTAATCTAATATATTAAAGAATTAAATAATTATTATTTAAGAAATATATATTAAATAACATTTGATATAAAAAATGGTTTGAATATTATTAAGATTTAAATTAAGGTATAATTATATAATTTTTAATTTTGAAAAAAAATTGTGTTATATTAAAAAAAAAGATTTAAGAATTTTATTTTAAATTTATTTGAATATTAAATCTAATTAATTCTCATTAATTTTATAGAATAGATTAAAATCAATATAAAATAAAAATAAAGAAAATAAAAACATGAAAAATATGTTATGCATTATTATTATATCTTTTAAATTTTTTTTATTGCATAAAAAAATTATTTTTCAATTCTTAAATTTTAAGAATTAAAGTATTTAAAAGAAAACAAATATATTATAAAAATAAAATAATCATCGCTAATTTCATAAAAAAAATTAAAATCATGTGGTAAATATTTTAATGTATAATAATTATATTAAATAATATATAAATAATAAATCAAATATATATATTAAATATTAAAAAAGATGAAGCAATATAATCAAAATCCAAATAAAGAATCACCTGATCCAATTGTCTCAGAGAAAATTGAATTATTTATTCAACAAAGTGAAAATGTAACATTACCTGCAATAGTTTTTCAATATCTATCAAAAGATAATTCCGATTTTGAAGCAAATGATTTAAGAAATTTTTATGAACAATTTGGTGAAATTGAAGATTTTGAATTAAATGGTAAAATTAGTGTAGTTCTATTTAAATTATTTTTTGCTGCTAATACTTGTAGAGAATTTCTTCAAAATGAACATAATTTTAAAGATAATATGAAAAAAGATTTTAATGTTCGTTGGTTTAATTTAAATGAAGATAGTGAATTAATTCCTGAAGAAGTTAGAAATAAATATGAACAAATTTCAAAAAAAAATGCTATTAATTTAAGTAATACATTAACTCTTTCATTAAATAATATGAATAATAATATTATGAGAAATGGAAATATATTAATTAAAAATATGAAATTACAGAATGGAAATTATAATATACAAAATCAATATATACAACAAAATATGGTTAATAATATAAATAATATGAATATTAATAATATGAATTTAAACAATTTGAATAATATGATGAATAATATGAATATCAATAATATGAATATTAACAATATGAATAATATGATAAATTATAATAATTCAATGAATATTCAAAATCTATATATGAATGGAATGATTCAAAATCAGATAAATAATAATAATTATGAACAAAATATTAATATAAATAATAATAATTTATATATGAATAATATAAATCAATCAAATATTGAAGAAAAAAATAATGGTAAATTTACATGTAAATATGAAATATTAATACCAAATGACAAAGAATTTCAAATTGCTAGAAGATTAATAGGAAGTAAAGGATGTAATATGAAGAAAATATTAGACGAATGTAAAATATTAGAACCAAATTCAAATGATATTGTAAAATTAAGATTAAGAGGAAAAGGGAGTGGATATAAAGAAGGACCTCAAAATAAAGAAAGTGATGAACCTCTTCATTTATGTATAAGTGCAAAGAATCAAGAAGGAATGTTAAAAGCAAGTGAATGTGTAAATGAATTATTAAATAAAATATATGAAGATTATAAAAAACATTGTGCTAAAATAGGAATAAATCCAATATCAAAAATAGCAAATAGAGTTGAAGGAGGAAATTCTGTTCATAAAGTAAATAATAATTTATTTCATTAAAGGAACATTTTTCCTCCTTTAATTATAAATATAATTAAAAAAACTTTTTGTTATTATAGAATTAAAAATTTTGTGATAATATATTGAATTAAATTTTTTATTATCTCTATTTAGGAGAAAAATTTTATAAATTATTTTAATGATTTAAAAAAGATATAAAATAAAACATGATTCATATTAAAATTCAAGTTTAAATAAATAATAAATAAATTTTTAATTATTTTTAATTAATATATTATAGAATAAATTATTTTCATAAATAAAATATTAGATTAAAAATGAAAGAAAATAAAAAAAAAACAGGAACAACATTATCAACAAATACAAATGATGAATTGAGTTATACATATTTATTATCAACAGAAAAAAGGGCAAATTCATTAATATATCATAATTATAATAAAGTAGCAACATCATATAATTCACTTATAATAGATAATTTATTATCAAATGGTAAATGTCACATTGTTGCTTTATTTAAGGAATTTTTAATTATTGATGATAATTCTGAATTTTTAAAAAGATATTATAAATTAAAAGAATCATTACCAAGAATTAAGAAAGTAGCACAATATTATTATGAAACTTCAGTAATTTTTCCAAATTATACTCCACTTTTAGAAGCTAAATATATTTATAAAAATATTATGAAAAAACAAAAAGTTATTGATCAAATTCAAGAATTAGAAGATAAAAAAGATAAAAATAAAAACAAAAAAAAGAAAGATAATAAAAATTATTTAAGTGAAAAAGTTTTTAATGATACTGCATATATTGAAATTTTAAATCAGAGTGAATCTGTTTTGAGAATTGTTTTTGGTTTAAAAAAAGAAAAAGATAAATTAAATATTTTTAATTCAGATGATGAAGAACAAAATGATAAAAATAATGATATACAAAATTTAATAGATCAAATAACAAAATATGAAAATAATAAACCAGAAATATTAGTAAATACAACAAGTAAATCAAAATTAAAATCAGGAATTCCTAATTTAAAAAATAAACCAAAATTATCTATACAAAATTTTCAAAATATTCAAAATGGAAATTTAAAAACAATAATGGATTATAAAAATAAAACAAATATTTTAGAAACAACTTCATTAAGAACTTTTTCACCAAATTCAACTAATTATAATACAATAAATAATTCAACATCAAGAAATATAAAAAAAAATATGACATTATTAAATAATAACTCAGTGAATTCAAATACACAATATTATCATAAATCAACTCTTTCAATGCCAAAAATAAATGTTTCTTCATCATCAAAAGAAAAAAAAATTAAATTATTATCAATTAATAGTATTGATAATAATAATCAAAAGTATAACAAAAAAAATTATTTCAAAAATGTGAATATTTCTAATATAAAATCTCCTCCTGATGTTAAAAAAACTCATAAAAAAATTAGAAGTGTATTAGGAACAAATAATGGAATTGATATATTAAAAACTTTAAATATAAATTTTAATTCTAGTAATATTTTAGATAGAGAAAAAAAAATTTTTAATATAAAACAAAATGATATAAATAAAAGAAGAATTAAACCTTCTATTTTTTTACATGAAGAATTTATGGGTTTTTATTCAGAAAGAAATAAAAAATAAAAAAATTAATTTTTTTTTAATAATAATATGTTTGTACTCAAATATTTTACTTCGAATTTTTTGATTAATTATATATTTATAAATTATATTCTTTCATTATTTATTTCCCAATAATTTATTTAAAAAAGTTTTTTTTATTAAAATAGTCTTTATTATTATTATTTATACATTTTTGAATAATTTTTTGATTTTCAGTTTTAGTTAATTGACATCTATTACAATTAGTTCTAAAACCAAAATTTAAATTATCACAATTAAAACAAATCCAATCACCTTCTCTTTCTGAAAAATGTTTTTTTTTTCTTTTAACATTATTTCTTTTTTTATTTTTTGGTGAATAACTATGACTATATTTCATAGGAAACATATTATCAAAAAAATCATTAACAAAAATATTATTAAAATTATCATTTAACATTTTATTTCTTACATAATTATTTTTTGTAGAATTTAAACTAATAGTACTTTCATTATTAGAATTAAAAAATAATTGATTTGAATTTTGATTTTTTTTACATCTATTACATTGAATTCTCACTATAAAATATTATAAAATAATATAAATTACTTTCATAATTGAAATTTTTACAATGAGCACAAATCCAACCACTCTTACCATTCATACTAAAAGAATTATTTGGTAAATTAAAATTTCCATAATTTAAATTACCATAACTATTACTATTTTGATTTTGATTAAAATTAAAAGATGAATTAAAATTATCAATTAATCCAATATTACCAAAATATGATATTGGTAATGGATCAGATGGTACTCTTGTGATTGGTTTATTTGATATTTTTAAATTATTTTCCATTTGACAATTTATATTTTTTTCTCCTTCTATTTTATTATTTGAAGGATTTGAAAAATAATTTTTGAAATTTTCTCTATTATTTATTTCGCTTTGTTTTTTTAAATATTCATCTAAATCTATTTTTTCAGGATTTGTATTATTATTTATATTTTTTTCTACAAAAATTAAATCATCATCATCTGAATTATTACTATTATTATCTGTTAATCTTTCTACTTCTTCATATTGTATAAAATCATTAAATGGATTTATATTAAAATTTATATTTTCATGTGTATCATCTTCATTTAAATTTATTTGTTTGATTAAATCTGATGTTAAAAATCTTTCATTTTTAAATTCTAAATCATCTTTTGAATTTAAGTGTATATTTTTATTTTTATCATTTTGATTATTATTTTTCTCTTCCATAAATGATTTGTCAAATAATTAAATTAATAAAAGGAAAATAATAAGATTTTAAATTTAATTTTGTGAATAAAAAGTATATAAAAAAAATTTAATTTAATAATTTTTATTCTTCATATAATGCAGAATAAATTAAATGTTTAATTTCACTATCATCTAAAAATGATTTCATAATATCTCGCATATCTTTTCTATTTAATTTTTGTTCAAGACTTTTATTTTTAAAACTTGAAAATTGATTTTTTGTAATTGTGCCCTCTTTTATATCATAATTAAAATTATTAAAAAATATTTCTTGACTTGAAACTTTTTTTAACATTTGTGTTTCTTGATTAGTTTGATATTCTTTAATTTTACTTCCTAATTTTTCAATTATTGGATTTTTAAAATTTTTCAGAGATTGAAAAGTTTTAAATTTTTCACTTTGTTTTTTTTCTTCATTATTTAATTTTTGACGAATCATTTCTTCAGTTTTATTAAAATATTTTTCTAATTTCATAATCTCGTATTTTCTTGTATTAATAAAACTCATTGAATTTTCTAAATTAATTTTTTCAATCCCCATACTTTTTTGAGAGTCAAAAATATTTACTTCAGAACTGTTTTTTGATTTTTGATTTTCTTGACACTCTTTTAATCTAGTTAAAAGATAATTTTGATAATCTTGTGAATTTTGAATTTCTTGATTTAAAAATTTATTTTCTTCTTTTAATTTATTAATTTTATGTTCATATTCATTTAAAATTTTATATTGTATATTTAAATCTTTATCAGTATCATAAACTTGATTTTTTTTTGTTGTAAAATCTTTTTGTAACTTCTTTAATAAATCTTCACTTGTAGAATTTTTTAAAGCATCTACTAATTTAAATCTAATTTTAGAAAGTTCTTCTTCTATCATTGCTTTATTTGAATTTAATACACTATTATATTCTTCATAACTTCTTTTCTTTTTCCTATCACATAATTTACCAATTACTTCAATATTTGCACTTATTTCTTTTAATTTTTTTTCGATGTTTTCTTTACCAAATATATAATCTTCTAAATTATAATGTTCATCTTGTTTTGAATCATTTTCATTTTTTGATATGCTGAAAATATTTTTATGTTTTCTTATATTTTGTGAATTTCTCATTCTAATCATTTTTTATTTTATTAAAAAAAAATATAACAATAGAAAAAATAATTATAAAAAACCCACATTAAAAAATAAATATTAAATTTTTTTTCATATTTAACAGTTGAAATTAGAATTAATAATTTTCAACATTCTAAATTTAAAATATAAAAATTATTTTTAAAATCTTTTATGATTAAATAAGTAATTCATCTAAAAGTAATATAAAATATTATCTTTTTTAATAATATCATTAATTTTATTTTAAAATTTGAAAAGGAAATACCAAAACAGGTAAAAATTATTCCTGATTCAATATATTCTCTAATTTATATTATATCAATCAATATATTTTTTTTATTTACTAAATTCATTATATAGTTCTAATTCAAAAACTGGCTTTATTAGAATTGTTTCTTGTTTTCGATACTCTGAAAAGTGATGTTATATTAAATAATTTTTTTGAATATAATTCTATTTGGAATTCTTTTTCTATTATTTCTTTTTTATCTATTATTATTATTATTTTAATTTATTGGAAATAATTATACTTTAAAATTATTTTTCTTTAATAATATTTATATTATTTTAAAAATATTGGAAAAATTAAATGGAAAAAATAATAAAATATAATTTAGTAATTGTAAATCATTTTAAAGGAAAAGATTATGTTGAATATATTATACAATTAATAGAAACAAATAACCCAAATAATGTTATTGAATTTAGGGAAAGGTATTCAAGTTTATTAAATTTACATAATTCACTTGAAAAAGAAGCAAATTCAAAAAATTTTCCAAAATTTCCACCTAAAAAATATTTTGGTAATTTAAATGAAGATTTTATAATCAAAAGACAAAAGGATTTAAATGTATATTTTAAAACAATTTTTGAAAATCAAAATTTTTTTAACTTAAAATCATTACAAAATTGGATTAAAAATATTATAAATTCAAATAAGCCAAAAATTCAAAAAAAAGAAAATATTAAAAATAATAGTATTAAAATTGACAAAAATAAAAATGAAGAAGAAAATTTAAATACTCATTTTATTGATTTTTATGATTTTGATAATATTGAAGAGGAAAACATTGGTAAACCTTTAAAAGGTGAACATAATATTACTAAAATTGATTTTAATTCAAAAATATTTTCAATTCCTATAGGTGATGATAAAAATTTTGATTTAATACAAAATGAAAATCAAATTTTCCAATATGAAAATATTTTATTTGATAGTTTAAATTTATTTGTTAATTTGATAAACAATAAAAAAATGATATATTATGAAAATAATAATAATTTAATCGATTCTTTTAAAATTTGAATCATGTATTTTTATATACAAATATTATAAAAAAAATGTTAAATATATTTTTAAATTATATAAATTGATATATTGAAAAATTTTAAATTTAAAAAAATATAAATTTAAAATTGAAAGGATGGGAAATACAAATTATAAAATTCATTTTTGTGATGACTGCACAAATAAAATAAAATTGTATGAAACTTGTTTTTATAAAGAAGAAATAAGTAATAATACAGTAGGAATGTTACCTCAATATTTTACTTTGAATATAACTAATTCATCATATTATAATTCCAGTGAAAATGAACATATTGAAATGAAACTAAAAGAATTAAAGTTATATAAATCAATTAAAATTATATCTAAAGCATATAAAGAATATATTTATAAAAAAAAAAGATATTTAAATTCAAAACAAATTTCAAATAAAATAGAAAATGCAAAAAAAAATGAAAAAAAAAAAATTAACGACCAAAATTTAATAGATTTTAAAAAATTAAATCAAATAAATAATAAAAAGAATATAGAAAAATTGTTAAAACCAAATAATTTAAAGATTATTATTGATACTAAAAATATAAATTCATCCAAATATTAAACAATAATAAATATACCTATTTAGCAAATTAAATATATAATTTTAGAATAACAAATAAATAAAATAAAATATAAGTATAATGTAAAAACAAATAAATTAAATTTATTATAAACTTAAAAAAAAAACTTATGTAGATGATGAATTATGATTATAAACATTATTTTTATTATTGACATTATTAGAAATAACATCTTGTTTAAATTTCTGAAATCTAATTCTTTCTAAACGATTTTTAAGTAAATAATCATAATCTAATTTTTCTTCATAATACAATGTATTATCATTAAAATTTTCATTATTTAGTGAAATTTTAATTTTTGAATTATTCATATTTCTTTTCATTTCATCTAATTTATTATTTATTGCACGAATTTCATAATCTTTTATTTTAATTTGTGTTTCAAGTTCATTTATTTTATTTTTATAATTTTCAATATCAATTGATTGAGTTTCAATAATTTCTTCTAAACTATTTCTTATTGCATTTAAGTTTTCTTTTTGTAAATTATTATCAAGATTACTTTGTTCTAAATTTAAAATTTGTTCTTTTAATAAATTATTTATGTCTTTTGAATTATCTACTTCTTTTTCTATTTTATAAATTACATCAGAATAAATTTTATAATTTGTGTTAATTAAATTTTTATATAAAACAAAGAAAATATTCAAAAATTTTGTACATCTTCCATTTGTATTTTTTGTTAAAAGGATTATATAATCTTTTAATAAATTATCATATATATTTAAAAAAGCATTATTTATACTTAAATTATCATTTGATATTTCTATTTTTTTATTAAATTTTTCTAATATATTTCTAAAAATATCATATTGATATATATCAGAATTTTTGATTATTTCTGTTTCCTTTGAAAATAAATCTAAATAATTTACAAACTCATTATATAATGAATTATATTTTTCTTTTAAAGAATTCAAAAAGTTTTTAAATAAATTTTTTATATATGAAAATTTATCTAGTTTTGAAAATAAATTTAAATTAAATTTTTTTTTAGTAGAATGAAATGTGGATAATGTATTATTCATATTATTAGAATATGAATAATTTTGTTTTTCTGAAGATAATAATTTTCTTTTCAATTCTTCTTTAAGATTAAATTTGATATTATCATTATCATATGAATAAAATTTTATATTTTTTTTTATCTTTGATTTTTCAATATTTGAATTATCATAAGATGTATTTAGAGTTGTTATGAATGTTCTTCTAAAATTATTGTTCATTTTTTCTCCATTTTTCAAATAACGAAGAAATGTTGATTTATTTGACATAAAAAATTATGATTTAATAATTAAATATATAATTTTAATTTTTTAACCATTTATTACATATATATTTTTATTGTTTTAATATAAGTTATTAAATATATTATTTCATTAAAGAATTTAAATTAAAAACAATTTAACTCACTCATAATAGAAGAACAATTTTTCAAATTCAGAAAATCAAAAACTGAAAGTAAAAGGATATAAATAGGTGAAAGTATAATCCATTGAATTAATAAAATCCAAAATCCCATATATAACCATTCAAATTGAGTATGATAATACATTAAACACCATAAAATACTATAAAATGTAAAGAAAATAGTTGATAAAAACATTAATATAATAATTGTTAATTTAATCAATTTATTATTTGATGGTAGTATTTTATTTTGTTTACAAACAAAGAACCTGATTAATCTTATTAAAAATTTTACTATCATACTAAGTAATATTGAAAATATAATTACTATAAATTCATGTTCAAATGGATAAAATAAATTATCTCTATTATTATTATAAATTCTTTTTTCAATTCTTTTTTCATTTAAGAATAGTACAGAAAATCCAAAAACACATGAAATATTGAATACAAAAATAAAATGATTTATTAACAAAGGTGAAACTTCAGAAATATTCCCTAAGTTTAATATTGGATGAAGTTCAAATAAATTTTTAATAAATAATTTCCCTAATTTAATTTTTTCAATTCTAATTGGAATTGGCTTTTCATTAACTTTTTCTCTTTTTGTATCTTCATTATTATTATTTGAATCATTTTCATTTTCATTTTCATTTTCTTTTTGTTCATTTGTTATATTTTGTTGTTCTGAATTTTGATATTCCATTTTTAATGGTCTTTCTACTATTTCAATTTCATCTGTTTTATTAGTTTCATCATTTTCACTACTATTCTCTTCTGAAATATGAGGAGGATTTCCTGGGAATGGTTTAACTTGAACAATATATCTATTTCTTTTCTTTTTGTTTTTATTTAATATTGTTGGTAAAATATTATATAATATTGATAATATAATAAGTGATAAAAGAATTAATGAATATAAAATTAATCCAATATTTACTTTCATTTCTTTTTTTGCACTAATACATTTAAATGGAAGATTATATACTTTTGTTTCTGATTTATTATATGGATCATTATATCCAGTTAATAATATTTTATTCTTTTGATTTCCTGTACAATTAAATAAAGCTTTATCAGTATTATTATCAATTTTAATAAATTTACAATATTCTGAATCAAAACTAATATTTTGATAAACTTTAAATTTCCTAAAATCTTGAGTTAAATCATAATCAAAATTAAAACTTTGGAAACATGATTCAGTAAAAGCAGGATCGGTTTTATTATAAATATCAATTCCTCTGTTTTTATAATATATATATAAAGAATTGTTATAATTTAATAAAGAGGATGGAATATATACTTGATAATATGTATTTTTACATCTTGAAAATATATCTTCAAATCTATAATTTAATGAAGATGCATATATATTTAGTCCAAGAGATGTATCATTATAAATATTATCAATATATGACATTAAAGAATTTGGTACAGTTGTTAAAACTATTGTATCATTATCTTCAATACATTCTGTAAAATTAATTAAACTTATTGTACTATGATAATAATTTTGTAAATAAGAATATACTTCATCTGTTGCATATTTTTTATACCAAATATATGAAATTAAACTTGACTCATCAGTAAATATTCTATAACCTACTGATGGTAAATTTGATTCTAAAGCCCCAAGTATATTTATATTATGGGCATTTGTTATTATTTCCATTAAATTATTGTTATTTTCTATTAATCTTCTTCCAACTTTTAAATTTTTTAAAGTTAATTCTAAAGATAATTGTGAGAAATAATATAAGTTAATTTTATGTCCATATTCCAATTTTTCAATAGTTTTATAAATATATTCATTATATTTATTGATTTCATCAGAAGAAATTGATAAAATATAATCATTATTTTTTTGAATTAAATGAAGAACACTCTTTATTTGTGACACTAAATTAGGATTTGAATAATTAAAATCATCATTTCCATATATATATGTATTTATTAATTCCATTGATTGTTGAATGCTTGTCATATCATTTTCATAATTACAATATAATCCTTGATATCCTTCATTACATGTACAATTCAACCATGTTCTATCACACTCTTTATATTTGTCTTTAGAACATAAATTTTTACAAAAAATATCTGAACTTAAACTTCTAATTTCATCTATTGGTTCATCAGGTAAGTAACATTCATTTTTTATTTCAATTGTACCTTTAGCACAATTTTCTAAACATATATAATTACCTGCTTCATCTTTATTTTCCATATCATCACAATAAATACACCAATATTTATCACTTGGTTTAATACCATGTTTTATATTTTTATTACATTCACTTACACATTTTCCTTTTTCATAATAAATATTTTTTATATCTGTTTCATTACAAAATTTACAACTTGGATTATTTTCTTCTGTAACAAATCTAACAAAAGGAGGTGAACATTTAATTCTTATAACAGTAATTATTTCATTATATTTTATTTCCTCTTCACATTTATTTATACAAGTTAAAGAATAATTACCATAAATTATATTATTTAAATTAAAAATAGCAGTAATTTGATATTCATTTGAAGCTATTTTTGGAGTTGTTGAAATTTTCATATTTTTATTATTTTGATTTAATAAATAACATTCAGTTATTTCATCTTGTAAAATTTTATTTTCAAAAGTAATTTTTAATTCTTGAGATAATGAACCTTCAATTAATTTTCCTGAAATTGATGTTATTTTTGATGCAATTTTTTTCACATTTAATGATGCATATCTATTATAATTATCCTTTGTATCTATTTGGATTTGATAATTTGAATTATAATTAGTTAAGTCTAATGAACATGTATATGTTTTAAATGAATGATCTGCATAATTACCACAATCAATTTTTTCATTTAATTTATTGAATTTAAAATCAATTTGTTTTTGATAATATAATGAAGTTTCTAAAGTAAAAACTAAATTACCTAAATTATTATTGGAGCAGAAAGTTCCTATTGATTCATATGCAAAAATGTAATAATATTTTGTCCAATAATTGAAAGTTATTGATAATATAGAAGCTTCTATTGTTTTTGGAATAAAATAACAATTTACAATTGAATTTCCAAGAATTTTACATCTTTGTTGATTATTATTATTATTAGAATTTATCTTGAGTTGATTAATTGTTAATGAATTAATTATATTTGGTTTAAATTTTAAATCAAATGTAACATTTTGAAGAGTATGAATTGATTTATCAATTAAACCAATATTATCAGAATAAAAATCAAAGACTGATTCTTGAATAGTAATTTTATCATTTAGAATTTGATATTGATTATCTTTTGTATCATATCCTTCAATAGATTTTCTATATAAATAAAATGAATAAGTATTCCCTTCTTTTGCATTTATTTTAAATTTAAAAGTATTTTTATTATATATAATTTCTTTCATTTCATCTTCTGTATCACTTTGATCTGATTTGATAACAATATGTGATAAAAATGGCATATTAAAATCATTGTTTTTATTTTTAATTGTTATAGATAAAATACCTGGATAAATTTCATTATTTATATTTGGTTGTTCTATAAAGAAATATGAGTCACTAATAGTATTATATATAAATATAGTTTTTAATGTATTATAATTTCTAAAATAAATTGTATAATTACCAAAATATTCAATATTGGTTGAAACTTTACAAATAGATATGTTTTCTTTTTCAGAACTTTCGCAATTAAATTTAATTATACTAGAAATTGTTTCTGTAGTCGGAGTTATACCTAACATATCAAAATTACATTTAACATTATTTAAATATATATAATCTTTATAATATGAGTCTTCTACTCTAAAATCACTATATTTTATTTCATTTATTGAATATAAAAGATATTCTTTTCCTGATTGATTTAAAGAAATATTAAATAAATAATTTCCTTCAATTAATTCTTCATTTTTATTTTTCATTTGAAATTTCTGGACACTTTCATTATAAAATAATGGATAATAATTTTCATCATTTTCTGAATATAATCTAGCAAATATTTGACTTTCATTTGTTAAAGGAATTTCATTATTTATAGGTTTTATACCAATTTCAAAAGGTTGACCTAATAAAATACATTTAGTAAAATCTGTTATTTTGAATAATATGTCTTTATCATCTTCTGAATAAACAATTTGATGTAAATAAATTAATTGTTTTATATTTGTTTTGATAATTGAATATGCAAATATATATTTACCAGGTTTATTTATTCCATCTATATAATATATATTATTGGATTTTTTTAAATAATTATTATCATTAAATTCTTCATCAGTTTCTAATTTATAATATATTTTATCTAAATATTTTTCGTCTTTTCCTGTTATAATCATTTCAATTGTAACTGATGGATTAAAATCTTTAATTATTATCAAAAAATTTGGAACAATTTCAAAATATAAATCCAATTGTATAAGTTTTTGATTAAGTTCTATTTCATTAGTTTCATTTATAATATTATAATCACTGATAAAATCATTTATTGAATTTATGATATATGATTCATATATATTTAAAGTTGCATTTATAATAATTAGATTATCATTTTCATGAAAACTAAATGAGTCATTGTAAAGTATTGAATTAGTTTTATTATCTATATTCGTTATATTAATTGAAAATATATTTTTCAAAAAATAATTATTTGAAGAAATTATTATATTTGTTTTTTGCCAAATATTTGTTACATTAGGATAAATGATATTATACTTACTATCATTAAATGAATTGTAAATTATTTTTTCTTCATAAAATTTATTTTCTGAATAATAAATATTAAAAGTATCTTTTATTTTTTCTACAAATGTTAAATTTTCAGCATTACATAAAATTATTTCTTCATTTTCATATGATACAATTTTACAAGATAAGTTATATATCTCATGACTAACACTATTATTAATATATAAATAACTGAAATCTAATTGATCATCCAAAAAAGCAATTCTATCCTTATAATAATATTTTTTTATTAAAGGTGTTCCATATATTGAAATTTCTTTTTTCCACATATAATATTCTGAATTATGTTCCACAATAATTAATTCATGCGAATTGTTTAAAATAATGTTTTGTTTTATATCTTCATTTAAATAATATTTTTCATTTTCATAAGTAAAATTATAAGTTTGATTTGTAATTTTATCATTCAATAAAAATCCAATTTCAGATAAATTTAAATATTCTTTATATTCATTGTTAGAGTCAATAAATATATTTGGTTCATAATTGATTGTAATATATTGAATTGGAGGTTTAAAATTAAATAATTGGCTAAAATTGTTTACAACTATAACAACTTGTTCAATAGGTAAAAATTCATTCATTCTATTTTTAAATTGATATGCAAATTTATATATTCCTTCTATTTCATTACTTAATATTACTTTATACCATTCATTTGTATTTCTCTCCATTTTATTTCTATAATCAGATTCGTTGGCATCTGTATAATATATTCCTTCTATTTTTTCAGGTGCAATTTCAGTATCATTTCCTTTTATTATAATTTGCGTAAAATCATCTTCATAATTAAATATATCTTTTGACTCGAGAGTAATATATTTTTTATTAAATAATATATTTGAATAATACATATTTGCTTTTATAGTAATATCTAAATTTACTGTACAATTATTATCATTTTCTTCATATTCAGTTTGATTTCTTGTAATAGATGAAAATATAAATGAAATATCTTTTTCAAGTTTAAACGTTATTTTAATTTCTGATTCTGTATTATTTGTTTCATTGATTTTTTTTTCAATATCAATAATATAAGTTTCATTATTTGAAAAAGAAAAATAACTAATTTCATTTAAATAGAAATCAGTACTATTTATTGTTAATGAATTATTTCCAATATATAAATCATCAGGAATATTAACATTAATAATTTCTTTATTTAATGATTTTGATAAAAAGATATTATTAAATACAAAATAATTTCCAAAAAATAAAGTGTAATATCCTGGAGAATGATTTTCTAAAATATTATAATTATCTTTATCCAATAAAGAACATTTAAAAAAAGTACCATTAATTTCACTTTGTTCACTACATTCAATAGAAAATGAATAATTTTTATCAATAGTAGAATTAAAGAATAAAGTAGTGTTTAAATTATAAATTTCAGAAATATTTTCAAATTTAAATTTAATATATGGGGCATTTAAATAAATGAAATCTTCATTTGGTGAAATTAAAGAAAATCTATAAGTTGAAACATAAAGTTCTTTTCCTGGTTCTATCATTGTAAAATTACCAAATTCAAAAACTGAATAAATTTTATATAAATGAGGTTGAAGAGATGAAATATTAAATGAAATTGAATTATTTTCTTCATTAGTATTATAATCTATAATTTCAATATCATCAAAATTAAATGAAATATTATTTTCCATTATTTTTCTTATTACAATCTTTTTCAATTTTTCTAAAGGATTATTATCCAAATTATATTCAATAACAATTGAAATATTTTTATTATCTAAATCAGGTTCATAAATATAATTAGGAGTTATTAATTTCATTGAAGGTTTTTGAATTGAAATATTAAATGTAGATGGCGGTTGAATATTATAAATATTATTTTCACCACAACCTATTATCTGAGTTATATTAAAGTCTTTTATTATTGTTTCATCATAATTTGAAAAATAACATTCAATAGCTTTTTCATTTTTGTAACATTTATCAGAAAAAGATAAATTAAAAACATCATTTTCATTCAAATAATCATCAAAAACAAAATAAACAGATTGAGGTGTTGGTTCATCATGAATAACTTGGATATTATAATAATATTCAGAGTTTTCATCAACTGAAAGATTATGAGAATATATTTGAATTGTTTCAGAAAATAAAGATCCATTATTTTCATAATATAATGATATTGGATGTATATTAATATTATAAATTCCAATGCTATCATTTGAAAAGTCATAACTATATATAAATGAATTATAATCATTATCATTTTTATTATCATCAATTAATTCTTTTTCCATAAAAGTATCATTTTGAAGAGAAAGTGAAATATTTACTTCACTTTTTAATGATTTTGGAAGATTAACATTTATTTTAACCAATGTATTATCATTATCATTGTAATCTTGATGAGGAAAACAATTATTATCAATTGAATATGAACCCAAATAAATTGTTCTATATTCAAAATTAGGATCATATTCTTCATATTCTTCTTCAACTATTTCCTCATACTCTTTTGAAAATTCTTCGTTTTTATTATTTCCATAATCTTCTTCAAATTCTTCTTCATTTTCTTCTTCAAATTCTTCTTCAAACTCTTCTTCTTCTTCATATTCTTTTTTTTCTTCAAATTCTTCTTCTTTATACTCTTCTTCAAATTCTTCTTCAAATTCTTCTTCTTCTTCTAATTCTTTTTTTTCTTCTTCTTCTTCATATTCTTCTTCATTTTCTTCTTCATATTCTTCTTCATTTTCTTCTTCATTTTCTTTTTCATTTTCTTCTTCAAATTCTTCTTCAAATTCTTCTTCATTTTCTTTTTTAAATTCTTCTTCAAATTCTTCTTCATTTTCTTTTTTAAATTCTTCTTCAAATTCTTCTTCAAACTCTTCTTCATATTCTCTTTCTTCTTCAAATTTTTCTTCTTTATACTCTTCTTCAAATTCTTCTTCAAACTCTTCTTCTTCTTCTATTTCTTTTTTTTCTTCTTCTTCTTCAAATTCTTCTTCAAACTCTTCTTCTTCTTCATATTCTTTTTCCTCTTCTTCTTCAAATTCTTCTTCTTCTTCATATTCTTTTTCTACTTCTACTTCTTTTTCTACTTCAACTTCTACTTCTTCTTCATATTCTATTTTTTCTTCTTCTTCATATTCTACTTCTTCTTCTTCTTCATATTCTATTTCCTCTTCTTCTTCATATTCTACTTCTTCTTCTTCTTCATATTCTATTTCTTCTTCTTCTTCATATTCTTTTTCCTCTTCTTCTTCAAATTCTTCTTCTTCTTCTTCATATTCTTTTTCTTCTATTTCTTCTTT
>JAEEGK010002046.1_pt1 | contig 50481 bp, 39 predicted proteins | sample 8958771 | NCBI WGS metagenome assembly JAEEGK01 (sample SAMN16246547, study PRJNA631951) | gut metagenome | biome: gut microbiome; feature: rumen; material: SC-attached | host: Bos | place: Iran: Karaj | collected 2018-10 | reverse complement strand
CGCGCCCGCGTCCTTCAAAAGCTGATCGACCAGCGTCGTCTTGCCGTGGTCGACGTGTGCGATGATCGCAACATTGCGAATATTCATAAAAGCTCCTCTTTTCTTCGGATTGTCTGTATTTCTTTCAAAAAACAAATCAAAATATTATACATCGCTTTTCTTCCGATTGCAAGCAAAAACTGCCAAAATCTCGCATGCAAGCGTAAAAAAGACGAACAGCAAAGCCGTTCGCCTTCATCAGATGCATTTATTCCAGTCCGACCGCATGCCGCAGGATCGCCGCCGCGTCCGAAGCGTCCACCGTGCCGTCGCGCGTGTAATCCGCCGCAAGCAATCCCTCGTCGCAAATGTCGGAAAGCTGTACAAGGAACCGCAGCACCAGCGCCGCGTCCGCCGCAGTGACGTCTCCGGAACCGTTCGCATCGCCCGGCGTCACGTCCGGCACTTCGGCGCCGCGCGTGATGTAGTTCTTCCAGATAAACGCGCCCTGTCCCGTATTGCGGTCCATGATGCGGTACCACTTCCCGGACTGATAGTAGACATAGACCGGATCGCCTTTGTTGATCGCCCAATACTTATTGAAGTTGGTCGAAGGTCCTGTGCGCAGGTTCGAGTCGTCGGCATTGCAGACGCCTTCCCAGCGCGGCTTCGGCTCCCGCTCATAATAGCTGACGGAATCGCCGTGCACCCAGCCCGTTCTGCCGCTCGCTTCGTCATAGACCCTGCGCCATTCGCCGCTTTCTCCCGATACCCAAAGGATCGTGCCGAGCGAAAGCTCCCGGATCACCGCGTAGACCGTTCCCGGTCCTTCCCGCAGATTCAGGGACGCCGCCGTTACGATCACATCATAGTCGGCCCCGATCGGCGTCGGCGCTGCCGTAGGCGCCGCGCTCGAACCCGGCGTCGCGGTCGGGGCTGGCGTCGCGCTCGGCTCCGGATCGTCGCCGTCTTCATAGGTAAAATGGAATGTCGCGTTCGATTCGATCGCGTTTCCGTCCGCATCAAAGAGCGTTGCCCCGCGATAGTAGAATTTCAGCACGTCCACATAGGAGTACCCTTTTTTGACCATCTGCCCCGCGCCGCGATGCGAAAGCCCCGCGCGATGCCCGCTCGAAACGCCCCACACAAGCTTCCACTCGGTCTTTGCCGTATGCACCGCAAAGCAGACGGAGCCGGTCGCCGCAGACGCCGCGGCGGATTTTACCTCGGCAGGCGTGCAGGAAAAACTGACCTGTTTTCGGGTTCCCGCGCTGTCCTTGACCGTCAGGGTCCAGTCCCAGCGCTTCTGCGGCGCGAGCTCGCTCGGATAGCGCGCGGTGCCGGACGGATTGCTCGGATCGTAGACGCCGACGAGCCGGTCGACCGAAACGATCTCCTTTGCGTCAGCCTTGCTCAGAAGGAAGGCATAGAGCGCGGCGTTCATGTTCTTCGGCGTTTTGCCGTCGATTGTCAGCACGGTGTTCTTGGAAGAGCCCAAAAGGTCGAACGGATCGTAGCCGAACCAATACGCGCCGTCGTTCGAGCTGCCGCCCCAGCGGACGCGCGGCGTGATCGCCTGTCCGCCGTTGGCGGTGCTGTAATAGGTCTTCACGGTCTTGCCGTTATACCGGAGCGTCTGATCCCAAACCGCGTCGACCGCCGCAATCGTATTCCTGTCCTCCGCAACAAAGCCGTAGTAAAGCTGCGAGGTCGTGGTGTCGTAGACGTCGAAATACTTGCTCTTTCGCGCTTCGACCTCGGCGAGCGCAAAGCCCTTTGCGCAGATCGTCTCGACCTTCAGAAAATCGGGCTTCGAGGAATCCGAAAGCTCGCCGCTGACGACGCCGTAGAGATACTGCCGCATGCCCACATAATTGATCAGCCGCATGGTGCCGCCGTCGTTATAGAACACGAAATCGCCGTAATACTTGCGCGTGCCGTGCTTTGCGTTGTCGAACGTCAGAATCGTGGACGCGTCGGTCCCGACGCGCCGTAAACGCGTGACGGTGTCCGTCGTTTTCAGAACGCCCGCGGACGAATGCGACAACGTGATCGTTCCGTCCTTGATCTTCGCCGTAACGATCCCGCCGGTGACGGTCTTGCTCCCGACGGCATATTTCCCGGAGAGTCTGACCGTCAACGTATCCGCGCCGTTTGTGGACAGGAGTACGCGCACGGTCGTTTCCTCCTCCGCCCGTGCCGACCGGAATGCGATCGGCAGCATGAGGATACACAGCAGCAGACAAAGCATCCGTTTCATCGGCGCGCCTCCCTTCCGTTTGTTTTCTGCTTCCGTTATACCATAAAACCGCAAAAAAACAAACGCCCGAAAGCGTTTGTTGCAAGAATATTTACAAGGATGACGAAACTTTGTTGCATTTTTGGAAGATTCAGGAAACCGGCGCGAAGATACGCATCACGGCTTCCGCCGCTTTGACCCCGTCGACCGCCGCGCTGACGATGCCGCCGGCATAGCCCGCGCCTTCGCCGACCGGATACAGTCCTTTGTGCGACACGGATTCCATGCCGGAATCACGCAGGATGCGAAGCGGCGAAGACGTTCGGCTTTCGACCGCCGTGAGCACCGCGTCCTCCATATCGTACCCTCTGAGCTGTCTGCCGAATGCTCTGAGTCCGTCGCGGATCCCCGCCGAAACGAAGTCCGGCAGGCAATCCGAAAGCTTTGTATAGCGTACGCCCGGGCGATATGTCGGCTCGACCGAGCGCGAAGCCTTGGACGCCTCGTCCCGCAAAAACGCGCCGACCGTGGACGCCGGCGCCGTGCCGTCCGCGCCTCCGGCGAAAAACGCGTTGCGTTCGAGCCGGTCGAGATAGCTGAGTCCGTCCAGCGGGTGCGTGCCGAAATCCTCCGGCGTGATCTGCACGACGACCGCCGCGTTGGCGTTTCTGCCGTCGCGCGCAAAATTGCTCATGCCGTTGACCACGACCTGCTCCGGTCCGCTTGCGCTTGCGACGACCTGTCCGCCGGGACACATGCAGAACGTGTAAACGCCGCGCTCGCCGCTCCTCGCGGTCAGCCGATACTCCGCCGCGCCGAGCCGCGGATGGTCCGCCATCGGTCCGTACTGGCTGATGTTGACAAGACTTTGCGGATGTTCGGCGCGTACGCCGATCGCAAACGCCTTCGGCGCCATTGCAACGCCCTTATCAAACAGCATCCGCGCCGTGTCCCTTGCGCCGTGTCCGATCGCAAGCAGCAGCGCCGCGCAGGGCTCCCAAACGGTGCGCCCGTCTTCGCGGATGCACGCCGCTGTGATCCTGCCGTCGGTTACGCGGACGTCCGTGAGCTTTGCGGAAAAGCGCACCTCACCGCCCGCCGCCTCGATCCTTTTTCGCAGGTCCCCGACCACGGTGCGCAGCCGGTCCGTGCCGATATGCGGCTTTGCAAGGTACGCGATCTCCTCCGGCGCGCCGCTTTTGATGAGCTCTTTGAGCACGCCGTCGATGTGCGGATCGCGGATGCGGGTGGTGAGCTTGCCGTCCGAAAAGGTCCCTGCGCCGCCCTCGCCGAACGCAACGTTGCTGTCCGGATCCGGGTTTGCGACGCGCCCGGACCAGTACGTTTCCACGTCCTTCACGCGTTCCTCGATCGGTCGTCCGCGTTCGATCACGAGCGGTCTGTAGCCGTTTTCGGCAAGCGTCAGCGCAGCGAACAGTCCGCCGGGACCGAGTCCGGTGACGATGATCCGTCCCTCCGGCTGCTTTGTGCCGAACGGGATCGGCTCGGGCTCCGTCGCCGTGACCGTCTCCGCTTTCCATTTCGGATCGTGCAGCACACGCTTTGCGGCGGCGTCGGTCAGCGTCAGCTCCGCATGGATGCAATAGAAAATGTCCTGCTTTTTGCGCGCATCCAGTGACTGCCGCACGATGCGCATGCGGATCAGCGCATCATGCGGAATACCGAGCTTTTTACAGCACGAAGCGGCGAACGATTCGTCCGTCGCATCGAGCTCTTTTCTCAAATTCTGAATGTAGACTGTTTTCATTCGGATCGGTTTATCCGTTTGTATCGTTCACAAGGCTTTTCAGAACGACCTCGACCGTATTGCTCTCCAGTTCGATCAGATAGTTCGTTCCGTCGCTGCCGACGAATGTGATCCGGATCGTCGGTTCGCTCTCGTCCGTCGATTCCGCAACGAGATAGCTCTCCACATACAGATTAACGCCCTTGAACTGAAGCTTGAACGGGAGCGCGAGCTTGCCTTCGCCGCAGTGAGCAAGATCGACGCTCGCCGTAAACCATTCCTGTTTGAAGGCGTTCATTGCATCGGCAAGCGCGGTGACCTTGATCTTGATCTTATCGGTCTTTTCCGCAAGCTGCATTCCCTCGTCCGGGCTCGAATACTTCACCTGGACTTCATACTCCGCGCCGCTGACCTCGCGCTTTTCGGTGACGATCTCAACGTCCGTCATCGACTGCTCCATATTCACCATGCTGTCTTCGGGGAAGAGCAGCTCCGCGCGCACCGTCTCTTTTCCTTCTTCGGATTCGGGATATACCGTTTCCGTCCGGATCTCGGTGATCTTTGCAAGTTCCGAGGCGTCGCCGTAGATGCGGACCGTTTGAGACTCTCCCTGCTTGATCGCGCAGCTGTACCGGTAAACGTTCGTGTCGATCTTTTCTTCGGAGACGTCTATCTTGATCGGGACCTCCTTATATCTGCGGATCACGATGTCCTCGACGTTCACGACCACATCCTTTGTTGCGGATGAAACAATGGCGTTTCCCTTCTCATCCAGGAACGTAACCGGCAGGGTCCTTGCATGCACGCCCGGGAGCTTGGACAGATCCTCGTTTCCGAAGGAGGCAAGGTCAAGCGTGACCTCCGCGCCGTAGATCTTGTCGATGTCGGATTTCAGGCCGGTGATCGACTGAATGGTGACCTTTTTCGGCGGGAAACACTCGAAGTATTCCTTGAGTGAATCGTTCACCTTGACGATCTCGGGCAGACTGCCCTTGAGCTTGACGGTCGCAACGATCTTATCGCTGCTCTTGACGCGCTCGATGGTCACCTTTGCCCGTTTCTCGGACATGCCCTTGAGCGTGCCGTATTCGGGGATCTTGGTCTGGATGTCGATTTCGATCTCTTTCCTGTCCGGATCCTGATCGCTCGTTGTAATGCTTCCGAGGTCCACGAAACAGTTGACGGACGACTGATCCAGCTTGCTGTGCATGTCGATCGCAGCCTCGATGTTGAGGTCGACCGTTGACGGATTGATCTCAAGCACCTCCCAGCCCTTAGGCAGCCGGTCCTTGTTCTGGTAATCCACGCGGATCTCGGTCAGGCGCTTGACGTAGTTCGGTTTCGCTTCCGAAAGCACATATCCCCAAAGGAGGAGCGAAAACACGAGCGCCGTGACCTTCAGCAGGATGTTTTTGGTAAAGAGGTTCTTTACGAACTGTCCGAGCGCGGAGATAAACTTCTTTCGTTTTGTCATCTTATGCCTCCGCCCCCTTTTTCTGTCTCTTCCACGGAAGGACAAACGCCGTGTCGTCCCGGATGAGCAGACCTTCCAGATGGTCGTTCAGCGCCTTTTCGTCCAGGAACCGAATGAGCTTGCCCTCGCGCGCAACGGAGATCGCGCCGGTCTCCTCGGAAACGATGATCACGACGCAGTCCGCAACGGAGGAAACGCCGAGCGCGGCGCGATGCCGCGTTCCGAGCTCGCGCGCGACCTTTGTGTCGTCGGACAGCGGCAGAAGGCAGCTCGCCGCAACCACGGTCGTCCCGCGGATCACGACGGCGCCGTCGTGCAGCGGTGTGTTCGGCTCAAAGATGTTCTCGATCAGTGCGCCGGAGATCTCCGCGTTCAGCGGAATACCCGTCGCGGCAATGTCGCCGAGCCCGGAGCGCCGTTCAAACACGAGCAGCGCGCCGACGCGGCGCTTGGACAGATGCAGGATCGAGCGTTTCAGATCCATCACGATCCGTCGCGATTCGGTCTCGTCCGCGCCGCCGAGCAGTTTGGAGAGCCGATTCGACCCGATGCGTCCGAGCATACGCCGGATCTCAGGCGTAAACAATATAAACAGAATGATGAAGATCGAGCCGCCTGCCAGCGTGCTGTTCAGAATCCAGTAGATCGTTCGCAGGTTCAGCACATTCGCCAAAATGGAGAACAGAAACAGAAGCCCGATTCCCTTCATGACCTGGAATGCACGCGTCTCCTTGGTCCATTCCAGTATCTTATACAGAAAAACGGAAATAATCAGAACGTCGAAAATGAAGCTTACAAGACCGCTCGGCGTCTTGATCGCATCGAAAATGGTCTCAAAGTTGTTTTTCAGTTCCAATTTCCGGTCACCTCTCTTTCCCGTGCGCCGCAGAGCGGCACACAACATTCTGACAGCTATATTATACCATCAATGTGTCATAATTGTCACGCAATTATTACAAATTGCAGCGAATTTGTTCCGCATTTTTCATCAGAACGGCATACACCGCCGCCGACGCGCAAAGAATCGCCGCGGCGATCACGGTTGTCAGCCATCCGAGCCCGAAAAGAAGCGGCAGCAGAACGGAAACCGCGGCGAGCGCAAGCCCGATCAGAAGCATACAGAGCACCGATCCGCTCTGCTTCACGACCTCGGTATCCGATTTCCAATCGAGGCGCGGCATTCTTGCGTTCACATACAGTCCCATGAATGTGGTGAACAGCAGCGCCGCGGCAGGCAGAAGCGCGATGCCGACAATGTCCCACCCGCTCAGGATGTTCCGATAGGCGACAAGCAGCAGCGTGATCGAAAACAGCAGCGACGGACCGACGAGCAGCAGATTCATCAGAAGCTTTGCGCGGATCCACAGCTTTGCGGAAACCGGAAGTGTCTTTGCGATCCAAAGCTGCTTCCCCTCCATCGAGATCGCGCAGGCGGTGGTCGGCGAGATCGTTGCGCAGAAGATCAGGATCCCCGTGATCGCAGCCGCCGCAAATCCCTGCGGCATCGTGCGGAGATAATCGGACAGCATTCCGGAAAGGGCTGCGCCGGCAATGCCGAGCACGGCGATCAGCACCGAACCGAACACCGTATTGACGACCCATGCCGTGCTGCTGAAAAACCGCTTGCGCTCGATCATGAACAGCGCACGCTGCGCGCTGCTTTTTTTCAGCGTCCCGAGCCGGTAATTCTTCACATGGTAGCCCGCGATCATCCGGTCGTGCAGCGGAAGGAACGTCCTGTCCAAAATCAGCAGGAACAGCGCGCACAGCACCGCGGAGCCTAAGATGAACAGCAGTGCAAGCGGAAGATTTCCGACCGCTCCCCGCGCAAGCCATTGCGCCGGCGGGTAGACGCGTGACGCGATGTTTGCGGTCCGTGCGGGATTGCCGATCGCGCGCGCGCTGAGCTGCGGGAACATGTACGCAAACACGATAAAGCCCATAAGGAGCAGCATCTTGATTGTCGAGGTAACGCCTTTTTTATACTTGCTGCGGGCAAACGCCGCCGAAAGCAGCAGGTCCGCGCCGCTCCCGATCACGATCGGAACGACCGGCACCGAAAGGACCATGAGCGGGAATACCGGATAAAACCACGGCGTCGGATCGCATATCGCCGCATAGATCACCCCGCACGGCAGCAGATACGCCGCGCAGTATACGGCTTCGACGCAGTACAGCGCCGAAAACCGTGCGAGCACGATCAGAAACGTCGGGATCGGCATGCCCATGAGCGTGTCAAAGTCCGCAAAGCCGGACAGCGTCGCGCTGCCCTGCGCAAACGCCATTGCAAGCGCAAAGAGGCTCGCCATCGCCGTGATCATCAGGAACGGCAGCGCGGGATCGACGCCTGCGCGCAGCAGCTGATACGACGTCGTCGCGGACATGCCGCCGTACACTACGACGATCAGCACGATCGCCACAACGCCCATGACCGCCTGCCTGCGTTCCCTGCTGTCCTTCGAATGCCGGATCACGGAAAAGCGGAAAAGGCTGTTGAGATACAGCTTGATCAGCGTGCGAAAGGTCTTCATGCGTCCGTCAGCTCCAAAAACAGTTCTTCGAGGGAATTGTCGCCCCGCACTTCATCCATCGGTCCCGCCGCGATCAGCCTTCCGTTTTTGATGATGGCGATCTTGTTGCACAGCTTTTCCGCGACCTCCAGCACATGCGTGCTGAAGAAGATCGCGCTGCCGCTTTCGACCATCTCGTGCATGATGCCCTTCAGGGTATGCGCCGCCTTGGGATCGAGCCCTACGAACGGCTCGTCGAGCATCAGAAGCTTCGGCTGCTGGATAAGCGCGCCGATCAGCGCGAGCTTCTGGCACATGCCGTGCGAATAGGAGCCGACCAGATCGCCGAGCTTCGATTCGATCTCAAACGCCTCGGCGTACTTCCGGATCCGCTCTCTGCGCGTCGTTTCGTCGATGCCGTAGATGTCGCAGAGAAAATTCAGGTACGCCGTTCCGGTCAGAAACGTATAAAGATCCGGATTGTCCGGAATATAGCGCATGATGCGCTTCGCCGCCATCGGTTTCTTTTGAATGTCGATCCCGTCGACGAGGATCTCGCCTTCCTCGAACGGCAGGATGCCGGAGATGCACTTGAGCGTCGTCGTCTTGCCCGCGCCGTTGTGTCCGATGAAGCCGTAGATGTCGCCCGCTTCGACCGTAAGGCTCAGCCCGTCGACCGCGTGCGGTCCGTTCCCATAGGATTTTACAAGGTTCCGGATCTCCAGCATTGTTATTCCTCTTCCTTCTGCCGGTACAGCACGAGCTTTCGCCCGATGCACTGGATGACCTCCGCCTCCGTTGCGGCGGCAAGCTGCTCCGCCGCTTCCTTTGCGGAAAGCTCGCTCGTTTCGAGCACGGAAAGCTTAATGAGCTCGCGCTTTTTAAGCGCGGCGTCGACCGCCTCGATCAGCGGTTCCGTGATGTTTTCCTTGCCGATCTGAAAGATCGCCGTCAGCGTGTTCGCCTGTTTCCGAAGCTCCGCACGTTCTTTGCCTGTCATACTGTTTATCCTTTCTTAATCCGTAAAATCAAATTCCCATTCGCCGAGCCGGATCGTGTCGCCGTCCTTTGCTCCCATCTCGCGAAGCGCAGAGATGATACCCGTTTTGATCAGCAGCTGCTGGAAGCGGCGCATCGAAACGTCGTCCTCCGGATCGGTCGTATCGAGGATGCGCTCCACGTCGCCGCCCTCGACCACATATGCGCCTGTGTCGTCGCGGCGGACCGTAAAGCCCTTTTCGTACTGCGCGCCGGTCAATAGCTCCGCCTCATCATAGACGCGGACCGGCGGAAGCGCATCGAGCATCGCTACGATCCGGTCAAGCATCGGACCGAAGCCCTCCGTGGTCGCCGCGGACACCGCAAACACCGGGATCCCATGCGGCTCCAAAGCGTCTTTGATTCGCTCAAAGTTTTCCTCCGCGCCGGGAATGTCCATCTTGTTGCATGCGACGATCTGCGGCAACGCCGCAAGCGCATCGGAGAACTTCGATAGCTCCGCGTTGATCTTTTCGTAATCGTCCAGCGGATCGCGCATCTCGCTGCCGGACGCGTCCAGAACATGCACAAGGATGCGTGTGCGCTCGATGTGCCGTAAGAAATCGTGCCCGAGCCCCGCGCCCTCCGCGGCGCCTTCGATCAGCCCCGGGATGTCCGCCATCACGAACGAACGGTCATAGCGCGTCGCTACGCCGAGGTTCGGCGTCAGTGTGGTGAAGTGGTACGCCGCGATCTTCGGCTTTGCGCTGGTCAGCACGGACAGGATCGTGGACTTGCCGACCGACGGCAGTCCGATGATGCCGACGTCCGCGATTGTCTTGAGCTCCAGCTCCACCTGCCGCTCCTCGGTCTTCACGCCGTTTTGCGCAAAGCGCGGCGCCTGCTTCGTCGCCGTCGCAAAGCGCGCGTTGCCCTTGCCGCCCCTGCCGCCGTACAGCACGATGCGCGTCTTTCCGGGCTCGCTCATATCCGCGACGATGCTGCCGGTCTCGATGTCGCGCACGACCGTTCCGACCGGGACCTTGATCAAAAGGTCCTCACCGTCCCTGCCGGACTGCAGTTCCGCCCTGCCCGGCTCGCCGTCCTGCGCGCGGAAGTGCCGGTATCGCTTGAAATCGAGCAGCGTGGAAGCCTGCGGATCCGCGACGAACACGATATTGCCGCCCCTGCCGCCGTCGCCGCCGGAGGGTCCGCCCTTCATGACGTACTTTTCGCGGTGGAACGCCGCGCAGCCGTCGCCGCCGTTTCCCGCTTTGATATGGATCGTTGCCTTGTCAATGAACTGCATGCTCGCAAATCTCCTTTAAGGGGCAGACGGAACACTTCGGGCGCTGCGCCGCGCAGACCTGTCTGCCGTGATAGATGAGCCAATGGTGCGCGTCGCCCCAGTCCTGTTCGGGAATGTGCGCCATCAGCTGCTGCTCGGTTTTTTCCACGTCCTTCGCCTCGGTCAGCCCGATGCGGTTCGCGACGCGAAACACATGCGTGTCGACCGCGATCGCGGGGACCTTGAACGCGTTGGACAGCACGACGTTCGCGGTCTTTCTGCCGACGCCGGGAAGCGAGGTGAGCTCCTCGCGCGTTTCGGGGACCTTCCCGCCGTACCGTTCCAGAAGGATCCGGCTCATCGCAAGGATGTGCTCGCCCTTCATGCGGTAAAAGCCGCAGCTTTTGATGTACGGTTCAAGTGTCTCGAAGTCGAGCTCGGCGAACGCCTCCGGCGTGTTGTACTTCGGGAACAGCACGTCGGTGCATTTGTTCACCTGCTTGTCTGTGCACTGCGCGGACAGCATGGTCGCGACCAGAAGCTCGAACGGCGAGGAAAAATGCAGCGCCGGCTTTGCGTCCGGATAGGTTTCTTTCAGAATGCCGAGGACCTCGGCTCGCTTTGCTTCACTTAACACGGGACGCCTCCAATGCATAGGTCGCGGCGATCGCGCCGTCGGCGCATGCGGTCACGACCTGTCTTAACGGCGTGTTGCGCACGTCGCCTGCCGCAAATACGCCTTTGACGCTCGTTTCCATTCGTTCGTCGGTGATCACGCTGCCGTTCTCCGCCAGCGCGACTTGATCCCTGAACAATTCGGTCCGCGGGACCACGCCGACCGCCACGAACAAACCGTCGGTTTCAAGATCGCATACCTCGCCTGTCACGCGATCTCTGAGCCGAACGCCCGAAAGTTTTCCTTCGCCGAGAAACGCTTCCGGCACGCTGTTCCAGACGAACGTGATGTTCTCCGTTTTCAGCGCGGCGTCGGCTAAAATCGCGCTTGCGCGGAGCGCGTCGCGCCGGTGCACGACATAGACCTGTTTGCAGAGCTTTGCAAGATACAGCGCATCGGAGATCGCCGTATCGCCGCCGCCGATCACCGTCGCCGTGCGGTTTTTATAGAACGCGCCGTCGCAGGTCGCGCAGTAGGAAACGCCGTGACCGGTCAGCTCCTTTTCGCCCGGGATCCCGAGCGTTTTCGGCGATGCGCCGGTACAAAGGATCACGGCCTTTGCTTCAACGGTCTGCCCGTTGAACACAAAGCGCTTCGGATCCTCGTCGAGCACAAGCTCCGAAACCGCGCCGTATTCGATCTTCAGTCCGAAAGCCGCCGCGTGCTCTTCAAACCGCGCCGCAAGCGCATATCCGTCCGGACCGTCCGAAATGCCCGGGTAGTTGTCGATCCGGTGCGTTTTCACGATCTGTCCGCCTGCGAACATTTCCTCATATAGACAGACGTTTGCGCCGCCGCGCACGGCGTACAGTCCCGCCGCAAGTCCCGCGGGTCCTCCGCCGATGATAGCGATATCCAGCATGGTTTGTTCCTCGTTTCCGTAATGCCGATCTCCGATAAAAGCGATCAAAACGCCGGTCCAACCGGAGAGCAATACATAATCTCACAAATACAGTATACCGGTTTTCCGTCCTGCGGTCAAGGGAAACCGTCCGACAAAAGCCTCCGTTTGCGCGAAGTTTTCAACAAGTTTGCAAATGCAAAAAAGGGACCGTTCCGTTTTTTCGGAACAGCCCCGCAATGCAAATTGCTTACCGTTTGTTTTTCTTCGCCGGACGAACCGAGAACGCCTGGACGAGGATCGCTGTCACAAATCCGATGAGCGGCAGCGGCAGGAAGAAGTATCCCTTCACGAACAGCGTCTCCTCCGTCTGATCCCACGGAAGGATTCCGAACTGCCACATAAGCAGCACCGCAAGATAGATCAGCGCCGTAAACAGCATGATCAGCGCAGCGATCGTGATCTTTGTTTTCCGTTTCATATGCATGCCCTCCTGTCAGTCCACGATGGCGAGGATGTCGCCCGTGATGCGTGAGTTGTGTCCGAAATAATGCTCGTTCCAGTACATGCCGGAGGATCCGCCGCCGTCGAAGTTATAGGCGACCTTCATGCCGAGCGAAGCGCAGAGCGCAGAGACTTCGTCGAGCGTCATGCCCGGCGCTTTTCCGTCGGTGCCGCCCCCCGTCTCAATGTTCCGGATGGTGCGGTCGCCGAGCACGCACAGGAACGCATAGTGTCCCGGCTCGTAATAGCCGAACACCGTACGCGGATTGCGTGCGTTGAGCGCTTTGAAGTTGGATCTTGCGTTGCCGTCCGCATCCAGAAGCGTAGGTCCGAAGTAGAACGAATGGTACGGATAGCTTGCAAGGATCTCTTCGTTGTTGATCGGATCGTTCTTCACATCGAAGCCGCGCACCGTGCCGTCCTGGTAGATCACCAGAAGGTCGGAATGCTTGCAGGTGTGGTTGCGGATCAACATGCCGTTGCGGATAATCAGTCCCTCGTCGTTCGCGTTGTTGGAGAAATAGTCGGAGTTGATCGCGACCAGCGCTTTGGACTCGCGCGCAAACACCTTCAGCTCCTTTGCTTTTCCCTGATCGTTTTCAAACACCGCTGTCAGCTTGTCAAGATCGCGTACATACAGGTCCGCGATCTGGTATTCCTGCTTGTCCTTTTTATAGTGATGGATCTCGATCGCGACACTCTTTCCCGCATAGGTGTAGACCAGCGTCTTTACGGTGCCGTCCGCAAGCGTTTCGCTCGTGTTCGGCTCCGTGATCACCGGCTCGCCTTCGGAGAACTTTTCTTGATACTTGTCGCCCAAAAGTCCCGGGATCGGCGTAGGCTCCGGCGTCGGCGCTTCGGTCGGTTCCGGCGTCGGCGTTTCGGGCGCGGGCGTTTCACCCGGCGCAGGGGTTTCCCGTTCGGTCTGCTCGGGCGTGACCTCCGCGGTCGGTTCCGGCGTCGGCGCTTCGGTCGGCGCCTGCGTCGGCACGCGCGTTGCGATCGCGACCGGTCCGGTCTCCGCAGGTCTTAACCACTTCACCCAGCCGAACGCGCGGGCGTTGACGGTCATCGCAAACGCGCCTGCCAGAATGACGTCGATCACAAGGATCAGGATCAGGTTCTTTTTCTGAAAGCGTTTCGGTTTCGCGCCGCCTGCCGCATACACCAGCAGATACAGAAGCGCCGTCAGGATCATCAGGACCGGGATCACGAAATGCAGGTATTTCGTGAGGAAAAACTCCGAGCGCACTACAAAGTGGAATCCCGGATTGAAATGATCCAGGATATAAAACACGATGTAGTTTGCGGATAGAATTGCAGTCAGGTTCGCAAAGATCATTGCGACCGTGCGAAGCGCCGAGAAGCGCTGTTCTCCGTTTTTGTTCATTGCTTGCTCCCTGTTTGTCAGTCTTTCGGACGACCGTCCGAGTTCTTTCCTGTTTGAATCTTGTGCACTATACCATACCGACCGGCTGTTTTCAAGTCTTTTCGCCGAAAATCGTCAAATCAGATACAGCACCCATCGGAAGATAAACCGCTTCAGCGGCTGATCGGCATACAGCTTCCGCTGCGCCGCGTGTATATGTCTGAGAAGCAGGCGATGCTCCTCCTTCATCGAATGGTTCGAGAATCCCGCTTCCAGCGCCCATTCCTCCGCCTTCGGCTCCTGTTCAATGCCGAAGCGTTCCATGCGGCGAAGATACTCTGCCATATCCGGGATCGAGCGGCGCGTGTCCGGATCGCGGAAGCGCTGCTCCCGCAGTCTCCGCATCAGCAGTCCCGCTCCGAGCCATGCGAGCGGCACAAGCGGGATCAGAATCCACCATGCGCTGCCGCGGCGTTTTTCGTTCGGTTTGTCGTTCTGCTCCGGATCGACGGTTCCGTTCCCGTCCTCAGGCGCGGGCGTCTGTCCCGGCAGTTCGCTCGGTTCCGGCGTCGGTTCCGGACTCTCCTGCGCAGCGTCCGGCGTCGGTTCCGGCGTGATTTCCGGCGTCGGCTCCGGCGTGATTTCCGGCGTCGGTTCCGGTGTGAGCGACGGCACCGGCGTTTGATCGGGCGTATTCGGTCTCTGCGTCTGCTGCGGCGTATCGGACCGGCTGTCGTCGGAACGTCCCTTTGTGCTTTCAACCGGCACCCAGCCGAGCCCGAGAACATAGACCTCCGTCCATGCGTGCTCGTCGTTTGCCGTAACGGTCACGCCGTGCTTGCCGACCTCCTGCGGAATCTCGACATAGTAGCCTACCGTATATCGCGCGGGAACGCCGAGCGCCTGCAAAAGCGCAGTCGTTGCGCTTGCAAAATGCACGCAGTAGCCCTTTGGGTTCTCGGTCAGAAAATACAGAACGAAGTCCTTTCCCTTCGGCACCTCGCCTGGCGTCAGCGAATACTCGCCCAGATCCTGCACATATGCGGCGATCATCCTTGCCGTTTTCAGCGAATCGTCGGAGGCGGTGATCCCCGCCCGCTTCAGTATGTCCAGAAGCGCTTCTTTTTCTTCGCCGTCCTCCATCACATACTGCTTCAGCGCGTAGGATTCGTAATACTCGCGTTCGTCCTCCGTTACCGTGCCCGGATCGGTGCTATACCGCCACGCATAATGCCAGCCGTAATCCTTCCAGGCGCCGGAACGAACAAAGGATTCCTCCGCATGCGGCGCGCTTGCGCGTTCGTCCGGATTGTCCCCTGCCGGATCCGTCGTCCAGGCATACGGCGTGACGCGCTCGCCGGACATATAGTCATAAACCCACAGAAGCGACTTCGTTTCCTCCTGCCGTTTGCCGAGCGCCTCCATCGAGTTCCACGCGCCGCGGTACGCGCCTGCGGCTCTCCAGCGGTTGTCCCGGTATGCGCCGTAGGAATGCGTCCGAAGATGATAGACGCCGGACTTGGCAACGACGGTGAACCGTTCCGTTTCGTCGTCCTTGCGCTCGTCCTCGCGGGAAAGGTTGATGCTGTGCGGGTTATTTACGCCGAACCATGACATCGCCGTATCCACGATCGTGCCGAACTGCTGTGAAAAGATCTCTTTCCTGCGCGCCGCCGACAGCGGTTCATACGCCTTTTCCGGAAAGATCGAGACGATCGACAGCACCAGCGCAAGCAGCATCGGCGCTAAAAGCACGGCGAACAATCCTCGTTTTTTGAGCTCGCCTCTCCGGAGCCCGTTGCCGAGCAGCGTGTACCCGAAATACACGGTCAGAAGCACCATGGTCCACAGCTTCGGCGGCTTGTTTGTATAGACAAGGCTGACAAGCAGCATCGGCAGCGGAAGCAGCATCGGCAGCAGGATCATCTTGCTGCGGATCAGCGCAAACGACAGCACAAAGCCGATCACCGCGGCAACGATCATCAGAAACAGCGAGATGCACGTCTCCGGATCCGTGACGCGCGCGGCGTTTTCCGCCATCTTGTCCATATCGACCAGCCACGAAAGTCCCTTCGGCAGCTCGTCAAAAAGGCGATAGATGAGCACGGTCGCGCCGTCGCCGACCCGCCGCATCCGAATGGCAATGAGCATGACCACCGAAGCCAGAAACAGCACGCCGAAGGCGGGACCGTACTTCGGAAGGTTCATCCAGAAGGACAGCAGCAGCGCAACGAACACGCAGTACAGGATCAGCGGCGTTATTTTGAACCCGATTTCATAGGCGGTCAGCATGGCGGTGGAGCACGCGATCATTCCGCATGCAACCGGCACGGCGTCCCCGAACCCCTTCAGGATCGCGTCACGATGCTTCATTCGCCGCCTCCTTTCCCGGCTCGATCCGATACACCAGGGTATCGGAACCGCCGAGGTAAGGCTGTGCCGGTTCGTCCCGTATGGGTTCGGACAGAAGCGATTTCAAAAACCGCTCCAGATCGCCTTCGCCCTTGATCTCCGCAGTGCGCAGTCCGTATCGGAGCAGATACGGAATCCCGCTTTCCAGCAGCTGATCGGAGAGACACCGCAGCTGTTCCAGCACGCTCTGTTCTTTTTCATAGTTTTCATACAGGTCCATGGACAGAACGACCCGACGCCGCAGCATTTCCTGCGGTTCGCGCACGATCGGCGTATTCATCTTTTCGGTCAGCTTCCAGTGGATGAGGTTGATCGCGTCGCCCTCGCGGTACGGACGCAGCTCGTGATCCTCGGAATAGCCGAGCGGTTTCGGCTTTCGTATCAGCTCCGAGCGCACAGAAAGCTCCGGCATCGGCTCAGGCTTTTCGCTGTTCGGCAGGACCGTCAGCGCTACCGTTCCGCTTCTTTTGATCGGGACGGCAAGCAGCCCGAGATAGTCGCACACGCGTGCAGAACGGATGCGGTACGAGATCGTTCCGAGCCGCTCCGTGTCCGGCGTAAAGGTCTCCTCCTTCTTTTCCGTGCCGTAAATCAGGACCTTTTCTTTTGTGCTTTTTGCGTCGAGAAACAGATTCTTCTGCTCCAGCTTCAGCTTATACAGCTCCGGCGGCAGAAAAAAGCGGCAGCTGACCCGGATGTGCACTTCACACGGACGTCCGCGCTGCACGTCAAAGCCGCCGTACAGCTCCGCCTGCGAGGACAGGATCGCAGGAAGGCTCAGAAGCAGAGACAGGATCGGCAGAAACAGCAAAAACAGCAGTATGTAGTATGTCGCATACTGCCCGTAAGCAAGATGCAGCGCGGCAGCCGCCAGAAGCGCCGCGGCATATGTCAGTCTTCTCTGGATCATCCCCGTGCGGCGGGCGGCGCGGTATGCGCCATGATATCGTTCAGAATCGCATCCGCCGTTTGCCCGGACGCCTTCGCTTCCGGCGTCAGGATCAGACGGTGCGTGATCGTCGACGGATAGATGAGCTTGACGTCGTTCGGAACGACATAATCGCGTCCCTGCACCCATGCCGCCGCCTTTGCCATGGATACGACCGCCAGCGACGCGCGCGGGCTTGCGCCCTGCAGAATCGCCGTATGCGAACGTGTGGCGTTGGAAAGGCGGATCACATAGTCCATGATCTTTTTATCGACGAACGTCGCGTCGATCGCATACCGGATGTCCCTGAGGCCTTCGCGGTCCGCGATGCACCGGACCTGATCCAGCGGATTGCCCTGCTGCTTGCGGTTCAGAAGGTCGAGCTCGTCGCTCGGACGCGGATAGCCCAGCGAGAGGCGCACCATAAAGCGGTCGAGCTGGGAATCCGGCAGCAACTGCGTGCCGCTTGCGCCGACCGGGTTCTGCGTGGCGATGACCACGAACGGATCGGGCACGGGATGCGTGACGCCGTCGACCGTGACGTTGCCCTCCTCCATCGCCTCCAAAAGCGCGGACTGCGTACGGCTCGTCGCGCGGTTCAGCTCGTCCGCAAGGAAGAGGTTGCAGAGGATCGCGCCGGGTTTATAGGTCATCTGTCCGCTTTCGCGGTCATAGAGCGAGAAGCCGACGATGTCGCTCGGCAGTACGTCGGGCGTAAACTGAATGCGATGGTATTCCAGCCCCAGCGCTTTGGAAAACGCGAGCGCCATCGTCGTTTTGCCGACGCCGGGAATATCCTCCAAAAGGATATGTCCGCGCGCAAGGATCGCCAAAAGCGCCATTATAAGCACATTGTCCTTTCCGACAACGGCTTTTTTCAGTTCGTCCAGAATGGATTTCGGATCGTTCATCGGTCTTTCTCCCCCAAACAGGTATACTTTTCATGTATGTGCAATCATTATAACACATATTTGCGTCCAAAATGTATCTAAACTGCAACAAATTCCGGTTTTTGACAAAAAACTCCTGTTTTCTGAAACAAAAGAGCGGCGACCATGCGATCGCCGCCCGTTTTTGCAGTCCTTACCAAAGGCGGATGCCGTCGTGATGCGGAAGCTCCTTGATGTGCCAGATCTCGTCCGCGTACTGACGGATCGTACGGTCCGAGGAGAACTTGCCCGCGCTTGCCGTATTGATGATGCACTTTCTGGCGAACGAACGAATGTCCTTATAGTCGTTCAGCGCATCCGTCTTGCGGTCGATGTACGGCAAAAGCTCCTGCAGAACGAAGTAGTAGTCCGGCTTCTGCCAGCCGTTGCCGAACAGCAGCGAGCGGTGCAGATCGGTGAACACGCCGGTGCCGTTGTCGGAGAACGTGCCGTCGATCAGCGCGTCGACCACGCGGCGCACGCGCGGCTCGTAGTCGTAGATCGCCTTCGGATTGTAATGCGGACGCAGCGCGTTGAGATCGTCGACGCTGTAACCGAACACATAGTTGTTCTCCTCGCCCGCCTCCTGCACGATCTCGACGTTCGCGCCGTCGAAGGTGCCGAGCGTGACCGCGCCGTTCAGCATCAGCTTCATGTTGCCGGTGCCGCTCGCCTCGGTGCCAGCAGGCGAGATCTGCTCGGAAATGTCCGCCGCCGGAATGATGTGCTCCGCATAGGAGCAGTTATAGTTGTGCACGAACACCACGCGCATCAGATTCTTCATGTCCGGATCGTTGTTGATCTTGTTCGCGATCTCGTTGATGAACTTAATGACCGCCTTAGCGCGGAGGTATCCGGGCGCCGCCTTTGCGCCGAAGATGAACGCCGTCGGCGTGAAGTCTTTGATGCGTCCGTCCTTGATGCCGAAGTAGAGATCGAGGATCGCAAACGCGTTCAAAAGCTGACGCTTGTACTCGTGCATGCGCTTGACCTGCACGTCGAAGCAGAACGATTCGGGCAGATCGACGCCTTCGCGCGCCTTGATCAGCGCGCGGAGCTGGCGCTTCTTTTCCCGCTTGATGCCGATAAATTCGTCGACGTCCGCGTCGCTCGTGAACGCTCTGAGCCCCTTGAGCTGTTCGAGATCGGTGATCCAGCCGCCGCCGATGCGATCGGTGATGAACTTCGAGAGCTCCGGGTTGCACAGCCCGAGCCAGCGGCGCTGCGTGATACCGTTCGTCTTGTTCTGGAAGCGTTCGGGATAGACGTCGTACCAGATCTTCAGAACGTCGTTCTTCAGGATCTGCGTATGGATCTCGGCGACGCCGTTGACGTAGCTCGACACATACACCGCAAGGTTCGCCATGCGGATGATGTTGTTCGACACGATCGCGTACGGCTCGCAGTCGAGCCCCTTCGCCATGATCTCGCCGCACAGCTTGGTGTTGATGCGCCAGATGATGTCGTAGATTTCCGGCAGCAGGTCGCGGAACAACGCGACGTCCCACTTTTCGAGCGCTTCCTGCATGACCGTGTGGTTCGTGTAGGAGAAGGTCTTCTGCGCAATGTCGAACGCCTCATCAAAGCTGAGCCCTTCGCGCATCAGAAGACGGATCAGCTCCGGAATGGAGACCGTCGGATGCGTGTCGTTCAGCTGAATGGAAACGAGCTCCGCAAACTCGGTGATCGGGCGATTCTCACGCTTGAAGCGGAAGAGCAGGTCCTGCAGCGAGGCCGAGGACAAAAAGTACTGCTGCTTCAGGCGGAGGCGCTTGCCCGCGGTGGTCGTGTCGTTCGGATACAGCACGCGCGTGATGTCTTCGACCGCGTTCTTTTCCAACACGGCGACCGCGTATTCCTGGTTGTTGAACTTCTGGAAATCAAAGTCCTCGACCGCTTCGCTCTGCCAGAGGCGGAGCGTGCCGATATTGTCGGTGTGATAGCCGATGATCGGCATGTCGTACGGGACGGCGCGGACGGTCTGATCGGAAAACTGCACGAGGACTTCGTGCGTGTCGCGGCGGCGGCTCCACGGATCGCCGAAGCGCTGCCAGTCGTCTGCGCTTTCGGTCTGGAAGCCGTTCGTAAACGTCTGCTTGAAAAGACCGTACTTATAGCGGATGCCGTAACCGTCGAGCGGCAGGTTCATCGTTGCCGCGGAATCGAGGAAGCACGCTGCAAGGCGTCCCAAGCCTCCGTTTCCGAGCGCCGCGTCCTCGATATCCTCGAACACCGCAAGATCGAGCCCGCGATCTGCAAACTCCTTCTTCACTTCATCGAGGATCCCGAGCGCGAACAGATTGTTGTAGACCATACGACCGACAAGGTATTCCGCGGAGAAGTAATAGGTGCTTCTGGTGCGTTCGTGCGCATGGCGGCTTTCATACCACGGGTCTGCGATCGCGCCCATCACGACCGAAGCCAGCGCGGCATGGAGCTGCTGTACGGTCGCTTCCTTCAGCGAGACCTGCGCATCACGTTTCAGGACAAGTTCGATTTGCTGCATGATCGTTTTCGTATCCATAATCCCATCCCCATTCTTAACTTTGGTCTGTATTATATCATACTCTTCCGCATAATGCAAAAAAACCGGCGGAAAAATCCGTCGGTTTTTGTAAAAATTGCGTAAAAGCCGATCAATTGCCCCACCAGCGTCTGGCATTTACAAAGTATTTCTTCCAGTAGTTGCTGGAAACGGTGCGCCGGACGACCTTTCCTTCCGAGCTCGAAGCGTCGATCATCTCGCCATTGCCGATGTAGATGCCCGTATGGCTGACGCGGCTGGATTTGTCGCTCTTAAAGAAAAGCAGATCGCCCTTTTCGATGTCGCTGAGGCTCGTGATGTTCTTCCAGCGGCTGACCTTCGAGAAGCCCGAGGCGTCCATGCGGCTCGTGCTGATGCCCGCCTGCTTCAGACAGTAGTAGACGAAGCCGGAACAGTCGAACGAATCCGGTCCCTTGTCGCCGAGCACATATTCGCAGCCGATCTTGGATTTCGCGACCTTGATCAGCTTGTCGATTCTGGTGTCGTACTTCGGCGTCGGCGTAACCTTTTGCGTCGGCTTCGGCGTCGTTTTCGGCTTTGCGGTCGCCTTGGCGGTGGTCTTGGACGAAGCCTTCGGCGTCGTCTTGGAGGAATGCTTTGTGGGCTTCGGCGTCGTCTTCGGCGTGCTCTTCGATTCGTTCTTCGACTCGTTCTTGGATTCCTCTTTCAGCTTTGCTTCGAGCGATTTGGAGACCTTCGGATCCTCGCCGAACAGCTTTTCGAGCGTCTTTTCGCCCGCCTTGCCGTCTGCGGAAAGCCCGTTGCGTTTCTGGAACGCCTTGACCGCTTCGATGGTCTTTTCGCCGTAAAACTGATCGACGTCGCTTTCATCGAGATAGCCGAGGTCGACGAGCTGCTCCTGCAGCATCTTGACGTCGCGCCCCTCCGCGCCTTCCAAAAGCATGTAGTGCTGCGCTTCGCTGCTGAACAGAAGCGCCTGCGTCTGCTCGCCCGCGATGCCGTCCCGTTTCAGCCCGTGCTGCCGCTGAAACAGCTCGACCGCGTATTCGGTGGAATTGCCGAAGTAATCGGTCGGCTCCTCGATCTCCAGATATCCGAGCTCCATGAGCCGTTCCTGCAGTGCCGTGACCTCTTCGCCCTTATCGTGCTTCTTAAGCGCGACATACGTCGCCGCCGGCGCGTTTTCGCCCGATTCGTTCGGATTGACGACAATCGCATCCGGATCATCGACGCCGTCCGGATCCTGCTCGTTCCGACCGTTTTCCGGATCCGTCTCCAGGGATCTGTCCGGTACAGGCGCACGCAAAAGCGCGGGCAGCTCCGAAACCGTCTCGGATGTGTTCTTCGCCTTCCCGGAGCAGGTGCACGAGGAGATTCCGATGATCATCGCAATGATGATCAGCAGCAATGCAACGCCAAACAGCAGCACCGTCAGCGCCGTACGCTTCTGCTCGACGCTGAGGCTGCTCCAGTTATGAATGATGTAAGGAATTGTCAGCTTTTGCTTTTCCATACCGAAAGTGTATCGCTGTTTTGGATTTTGTGCAAGCATTAATTTTTGATGTTCAACAAAATTTCATAATGATGTTGCATTTTTGTTGCATCTCATTCCGTCGGCGATTCCGCATCCGCTTCCGTCGGCGATTCCTCCGCTGCCTGCCGTTCGTACCAGTAGGTGACAATGCGTTCGATCGCCAAGGCGCTGGAGCTTCCGGACAGTCCGTTCGGAATGAATGCGACGATCGCGATCTCGGGGTCCTCGCGCGGCGTGATCGCCGCAAACCAGCTTGTATTCTCAATATCGATGTTGTTCGACGCCGCCGTCTGCGCCGTTCCGGTCTTGCCGCTGATGCGTTCGAGATACCCCTTCTGCGCAAACGCCATCGAAAAGACCGAAGAAGCCGTGCCGCCGTCCTCCGGCGAAACGACGCCCTTCATTCCCTCTAAAATCGCGTCCCAGAAGATGTCCGGCGCCTGAATCGTCCGCACGGGCTCCGGCGTGTTTTTGAGATACACCGTACCGTCTGCGGCGTCGATCTCCCGAAGCACGGTCACGGGACGGACGACCCCGCGGCTCGCAACCGTCGAAACGTACCGCGCGATCGAAAGCGGCGTCACCAGCATAACGCCCTGTCCGATGCCGGTCTGAATCGTGTATGTCGGCTTCCAGCGAAGCTCTTCGAGCCATGTCGAGATCGAAACGATCCAGCTTGTGTGCGTGTAAGAGACGCCGACCGGGATGTTCAGCTCGTCCTTCAGGATCTCACGGATCTCCGTGCCGCGCTCGCGCTGCTCGCCGTCCATCAGCCGCAAAAGCCGATCGGCGCATTTGCGCATCTGCGCGTCGGAGATCTTCATTCCCCGCTGATCGCGGATCGTGCGCAGGAGGTTGTAGATGCGGTTATAGATCAGCCGCGGCAGTGCGGAGGTCTGCTCCGAAAGCGACTTTTCGCAGTCGTAACGCGCCTTCTGTCCGCCGATCTGCACGGAAAGCTCGCCCGGCAGCTCCACGCCGGTCGTATCCTTCATGCCGAGCATGCCCGCCCAGTAATTCAGCCGTTCGATGCCGACGCGGTCGGCGATCGTATAAAAGAAATAGTTGCACGAAACGGTAAGCGCGCGCGACAGCGTGAGGTTCGCGTGCTTCGCGGTGTTCGTGATCCAGCAGCTCGGCGCGTTCTGTTCAACCTTGGTCGTCGGATCGTCGACGAAATAATAGTACGGCGAATGGTCCGAGATCATTTCGGTCGTCGTGAGCTTGCCCTCCATAAGCCCCGCAAAGCCCGTCGCCATCTTGAACACCGAGCCGGACGCCGTGCGAATGCCGATCGCGCGGTTCAGCGTCGGCTGATTGGTATTCGTGCCGAACAGCTGCTCATATTCGAGGGCGTCGATCCCGTCTGTAAAAATATTCGGGTCGTAATCCGGGTACGACGCCAGCGCAAGCAGCTCGCCCGTCTTGACGTTCAGCACGATGACCGCGCCGGTCTCCGCGCGCTTGATGGCGTCCGTATTTCCGCCGCTGAGCCGCTCGTATTTTTCCCAGTCGGATTCGATGCGCTGTTCCTGCTTTCTCCGCGTCTCCTCGATGTTCTCGCGCAGCGCATCCTCGCAGACCTTCTGCAGCTCAATGTCGATCGAAAGCTGTACGTTCATGCCGTCGGTCGGCTGCGTGGAATCGAGCACCTCCACGATCGCGCCGCGTTTGTTTTTCAGGATCCGCGTCGTGCCGAGCCGTCCGTACAGGTGCGGCGTGAGGTATGCTTCCATCGTCTTTTCGACGCCCGCAATGCCGATCAGATCGTTGTAGGAATACCCGAGCTCCAGCATGCTTTGGGTCTCCTTCCCGTTCGGATCAAACGGCGCGTAATCCGCATACGAATAACCGACGGTGCTCATGTCGCTGGTGACCTGCCGCGAGAGGTAGCCGATGATGTGCGACGCGGTATGCCCGTACGGATACACGCGGCAGCTGCTCTTTTCGGTGAGGATGCCGGTGAGCCGGTCGCTCGCCATGTCGAGCTCGGTCACGACCGCCAGCGAAACGTCGTACGCAATGCGCACGCCTTCAAACGCGCGGTAGCTGTTCATGACGGCCTCCTGCCGGATCGACATGATCTTTTTCGCCTCATCGAACGGCATATTGTCGGGAATGCACCACGACGCGCGCAGAATGCGGTACGCCTCCTCTGCGGAAAGGTCCGGGTTGCTGAAGCGGCAGGCGTCGATAAAGTTTCGCTTGCGCGTCGCCGCGACGGACGGACTCGTTGTGCGGAAATCGTACACGAACGTGCCGTCGGAAAGCATGTTGATATAGAATGTGTCGATCGTTTTGCCGCCGCCCTCTTCGATAATACGGATCGCTTCCATGAGCGAGTTCGTATATCGCGCGCTGTCCACGGGCGTGCGGTTAGCGGGATCACGGTAAAAGAGCACATTGTAGGTCGTTTCGTCGTAGGCAAGCACCACGCCGTTGCGGTCGGTGATCGTGCCGCGGTTGCCGGACTGATAGGTCGTGACCTCGGTCGTCTGCTGCACCGCCGCCGAATATGCCTCCGTCTCGCGGATGGCAAGCTTGTCCAAAAAGAGCAAGAGCACACCGAGCATCACAACAAAGATCCCGATGAGCATCCAGATGCGCGTATTCAGTTTTCCCTTTTCACCGCGTTTCATTTCAAAAGGGAACTGCCTTTCTCCCGGCTTCTCAGAAGTGCCGCAAGCGGGTATACGAGAAGCGCTTCAAGTATGATCGACGGAAGCGTTGCGCGCAAAAGCCGGAACGCGTCGAACCGCGCGCCGATCGCCAGCGAGAAGATCAGAATCACCGCTTCCGTGGCAATTGCGCCGACCGCCGCAAACGGGATCAGAAGCCCGCGCCGGTATCCGCCTTTTCCGGTAAAGCCGTACACGATCATGACCGCGGCGAGGTATGCCGCCGCCGAAAGCCCGAGATACGGATTGCAGAAGAGATCGCAGAGAAGTCCGCCGAAAATCGCGATCGGAATGCCGTCCTGCACCTTCGTTGCCGCCGTTGCGGCAAGCGCAAGGCTCAGCGTGAACAGCGGACGGATCCCGTTGCCGGACAGCGCCGGAAACACGAACGCGTCTATGAACACCGCGAGAATCGCCGCGGGTATGAGCAGCAACCGCTTCATCCGATCGCCTCGTCCACGCCGACCACGATCAGCGCTTCCTCCAGGTGCAGAAAATCGACGTCCATCGAAACGACCGCGTCGTGCGTGCCCCTGCCCTCCCGATTGACGGAAAGGACCGTGCCGACGTACAGACCCTTCGGAAAGAACCCGCCGATGCCGCTCGTGCGGATCGTATCGCCTTCGCGCACGTCCGCCTTGCCGGGCAGATAATACAGCAGCGTTCCGAGGATCTCGCCGTCTTCAAGATACAGCCCGCCGAGCATGCCCTCGTCGCGCGTACGCTGCACCATCACGCTGATGCGCATCTTTTCGTCGCACATCGTTTTGACCCGGCACCAGTTCGGTCCGACCTCGCTGACGCGTCCCACGACGCCGTCCGGCGTGATGACCGCCATCTTTTCGGCGACGCCGCTGCGCGAACCCGCGTTCAGCGTGATCGTATCGATATACGGATTGCTGTCCCGCCCGATGACCGATGCGGTCACAAAATGCATGTCCGGATTCGATTCCGCAAAGTTCAGCAGCTCCGAAAGCCTCGCGTTTTCCTTCTCGGTCTCATCCAGAAGCGCAAGCTTCTGCTCCTGCAGGAGCACCGTTTCTCTGAGCCGTTCGTTTTCCTCCTGTATGCGCGACGGGGTGAACACGCGGGCAAAAAATCCGCCGATCCTCTGCTGGACGGCGTGCAAGCCCTCCGCGACCGGCACGACGGCAGTGCCGAACAGACCGTCCTTCGATCCCCTGCCGTTTGCCGTAAACGCCGCAAGGACGATCAAAAGAACGATCGCAATCAGCGCGATCCACATGGGTCTATTCTTCCAAAGCTTCCGCATTCCCGCCTCCGATATACCTTTTCAAGATACAGTATATCACAGGTTGCGCGGGCGGAAGGTGAACTTTCGGTTAACTATTGCCGCGCAAGCGCAAAGCCCGCCGCGATCAGCGAGGCGACGCCGATCAGCAGAAACACCCACCACGGCACGCAGTAAAAGATCAGCGCCGCAGCGCCCGCGCCGATCGCGGCAAGCAGCAGCCGTCTTGCCTTTCCGTTCCGTTCGCATCTCTTTCGCATACGCCCTTCCTCCTTTTCTGTATCATACGCAGAACCGTGTCGTTCTGTGACGAAATCCGCTCCGGCGTCCCGCCGGAACCCTGCGGACGAAATCGGAATAGGATGGTTTATCAGCACATAAGGAGATCGGGTATGCAATCCGAATTGATGACACTTTCCGGCGTTTCGCACAGTTTCCATACGGTCGAGGGCGAAACGACTGCGATACAAAATCTGGATCTGACCGTATACGAAGGCGAATTTCTTGCGATCGTCGGTCCGTCCGGCTGCGGCAAAACGACCGTGCTCTCCCTGATCATGGGGCTTATCTCGCCGACCGCGGGCAGCGTGCGGTTTCTGCGCGAAAACCTGCGGCTCGGCTACATGCTGCAGCGCGACCATCTTCTGGACCACCGCACAGTGGAAAAGAACGTGCTTCTGGGACTTGAGGTCCAGCATCGGCTGACCGAGGAAAGCAAAGCGCGCGCATTTGCGCTGCTCGACAAGTACGGGCTCGGCGAGTTCCGTTCCTATAAACCGCAGCAGCTTTCCGGCGGCATGCGGCAAAAGGTCGCGCTGATCCGCACGCTGGCGCTGGAGCCGGACCTGCTGCTTCTGGACGAACCGTTTTCCGCGCTCGACTATCAGACGCGGCTGAATCTTTCCGACGAAGTCTACCGCATCATCCGCAGCGAGCACAAGAGCGCGATCCTCGTGACGCACGACATCTCGGAGGCGGTCTCGATGGCGGACCGCGTCGCGGTCTTTTCCGCGCGTCCGGCGCGGCTGAAGGAGATCGTCGACATCGGGTTCCCCGCCGCGCTGACGCCTTTGGAGCGTCGTGCGCAGCCGGAATTTCACGACTGTTTCGACCGTATCTGGAAGGAGCTGAAGCCATGAAATACACCGCCGTTTCCGAAGCCCACGCGCGGTATCTTCGCCGCGTCCGCCGCGACGCGCGCATCGTCGTCCTGTCCCGGATCGCACTGCTGTTCGGCTTTCTGTTTCTTTGGGAGCTCGGCGCGGACCTCCGGTGGTTCGACCCGTTTATCCTTTCTTCTCCCTCGCGCGTGATCGCCGCAATCGTCCGGCTCCACACGGACGGCTCGCTTTGGCTGCACATCGGCACCACGCTTTTTGAGACCGTGCTCGGGTTCCTTCTGGGCACCGGGCTCGGCGCGCTTTTTGCCGTGCTGCTGTGGTGGATGCCGAAGCTGAACCGCATCCTGGACCCGTACCTTGTCGTTCTGAACGCGCTGCCGAAGATCGCGCTCGGTCCGGTGCTCATCGTCTGGATCGGCGCGGGCACGGCGTCGATCGTGGTCATGGGCGTGCTCGTTTCGCTCGTCGTGACGACTGTGACGGTGCTGAACGGCTTCCTTGCCGCAACCGACGAAAAACAGCTCCTGATGCGCACGCTCGGCGCAACGAAGCTGCAGACCTTCTTTATGGTGGTGCTGCCCGCAGGCGTGCCGGACCTCATCTCGGCGCTCAAGATCTCGGTCGGCATGAGCTGGGTCGGCGTGATCGTCGGCGAATACCTCGTCAGCAAAGCCGGGCTCGGCTACCTCATCGTCTACGGCGGGCAGGTCTTTAAGCTCGACCTTGTCATGGCGTCGGTAACGGTGCTCTGTATTCTTGCCGCGCTGATGTACTACGCCGTCGCGTTTCTCGAAAAAAAGGTCCGCCGCTGAACCGGTCGAACGAAAAAAGGCTGTTCCGAAAGCAGAACAGCCTTTTGGCGGTTTGTGTCAGCGTTCCATGCGACGCTTTTTCCAGAAATATGCCCCGGTGCCGACCGCGGCGGCAGCCACGACGGTGATCACGCCGATCACGATCAGCTGCTTCGCTTCCGGCGAATGCTTGGACGGATTCGGCACCAGCTCGGTGGTATCGGACGGTTCCGGCGCAGATGCTTCCTGCTGCGCCGCAGTTGTTTCCGCAACCGGTTCCTGCGTCGGCTCCTCGGTGGGCTCGGGCGTCGGCTCCGGCGTCGGTTCCGGCGTCGGCTCCTCTGTGGGCTCGGGTGTGGGCGGCGGTTCGTAGCCGACAAACAGCGTTTCGTCGATGTTGTCGAAAATGTCCTCGCCGAGCGGCACAACGCCCTCCGCCATGCCGAACCGGTTGAACGCGTATCTGTCGTCGTCCTCCCTGACCTTGAACCGGAACTGCTGCTGCGACTCGTGCATCTTGTATGCCGCGCACGCGACCTCAAACGCCGTTTCGCCGTCGAACGCGGACAGCGGCGTATGCGAATCGACCGTGATCGGATTCTCCTCATAGAGGTGCAAAAACAGCTTCTGTACCTGCCATGTGCCGTAAAGCTCTGCGGATTCCGGATCGTAGCTCGGGTCCGCGGCAAGACGGAACGCCTCGCGCGAAGCTTTGGAAACGAACACATGCTGCCAGTGCCCGTACTCGCCCTTCTCATCCTGCGCAAAGACGACGAGCGGTCTGTATCTGCGATAGACGACAACAAGGTTTTTCAGCAGGTCCTCGTACTTGAACTGCGCCCGCTTCTCCTTCGTCGCGTTCTCCACAACGTCCTTCATCCCGAGAAAGATGGGATAGTTGCGGATCCCCATCCGCCATGCGCAGTTCTCCGCCTCGCGGATGCGCAGAAAGCGCTGTGTGGTCACATAAACGACTCCGCCTACATATCCCTGCTCCGCGCCGTAGACCGGCGGAATGCTGCCGAGAAAGAGCACATCGTCGTCCATGTGCGTGGAAATCAGAAGGTAATCGAGATGATCCGGCGTCTGCGTCCAGTCATGGTACGGCTCCGGCAGCTCGCCCGCGCCGAAAACCTCGCAGGTGTTGACCTGCATTCCCTCGTCGCCTGCCTGCACAACCGCCTTGCGCGTCTCGGGCAGGATCACCGTGATCGTCTCATAATACGCCGGGATCGCGTCCTCCGAAAGCAGCTTGCCGTCCGCATCATACTGCAGGACGCGCACGCCGTCTTTGATTTCCCGCCACCTCAGGCACAGCCTTACACCGTCGAGCGCCTCTTCCCATGTCACCGAAAAGGAATCATTGGGCTCAAATATCTGATAATGCTCCGTTTCCCTGAGAACGCGGCTTGCCGCATAGCGATATTCGCCGAAGTCAAAGGTACACTTGTCGTTCAGTTTTTCTGCTTTCTCCGAATCCGCGCGCGCGGACGCGACCGTCGGTACAAGAAGCAGCATACAGATGATCAAAATACAAATCCGTTTCATGCGGTACAGTGTATCACACTTTTTTCTCCTGGAAAAGTCTTTTTTCGCAAAAAAAGTTATAAAAAACGGTCCGCAATAAGCAGACCGTTTCCGGAAGCGGTTCAAAGCCGCCGCAAGCACAACAGGCTCTTACAAGAATACCCGCTGACACTTGCTCTTATTTTACCTTGCAGCTCTTGACGTTCGACCACTCGCCGAAGTAGGTCATGCCGTTGAACACATGATACGAACGGATGCGGACGTAATAGGTCTTGCCGCTCAGGAGGCTCTTGATCACGGTCGACGCGGTCTTCGGGTTTGTGATCTTCACCGTCTTCGCGTTCTGCGTGAATGCGCTGTTCGTCGCATACTGGATCTGATAGCCCGTGAACTGCGAGCTTGCGCCCCACTTCACCGTCATCTGCTTCGATCCCGCCGTCACGCTGTTCAGCGTACGGGTGGTGATACGCACGGTCGTCTTCAGCGGACCGACCTCGCCGAGGTTGAAATTGTCGCCGACGTTGCCGCCGATCTCTGCGCCGGTAACCGGATCGATACGCTTGTTGAAGTACGCCTTAATGCCGTATTGATACCGCGTACCCGCATAGACCTTGGTATCGAGCCAGTTGAGCTCCTTCGTGTTGTTCCAGCGCACAAAGTCCGTCCAGCCGTTGGTGGTGCTGCTCCATGCTCTGCGATAGATCACATAGCCGTCCGCGCCGGGAACCTTGCTCCACGTGAGTTTGATGCCATCCTTGACGTTCGCAACAGTAGTGGTCGACGTTGCCGGCAGGTAGATTTTGAATACACTGTAGCAAAGACCGGTATATTCATTCTTGAACGTTACCAGTAAAATTGCTGTTCCTGCATTGACATTTTCGTAAAACTCCCCATCATAGTTTGCAGGATCAATCACATTTCCGTCAGTATCTTTTACGGTAAACCGAGGTTCCTGCGCTTTCCCGTTCGCAATTACATAGGGTGTCTTTCCCTTGTACTTAATGTCTCTGCTGTCCCACTCGATCGTTGCGTCATATCCGGGAATCGGCATGCTGACATGGTCAAAAGCTACTTGTACTTCGACCCGCAAAGTGCCCAACAAATATCCCGAGCTGTTTCCTGTGTCATAATCATAAATGAAAGAACTGACTTCCGTATCGAAAGTCACAATACCGGTTTCTGTATCTAAAGACGAATGCTCCCAATCCAGTAGTTCAACATTTGTCAGAAGTTCTTTCGGAACAAGCTGTGCCAAATCATAGGTATATGTCGTACTGTATGCCGTACCCAATTGATCCTCAATTGTCTGTTCATAAAGTTGAGGATGCAAATTCGGATTTTGTGTGAGATCAAGCCATGTCAGGCGATTGTTTTTACAATACAGGTCTTTAAGTGATTCATTTTTACTGACATCCAACGCCGTCAACTGATTACCTTCACACGACAAAACTGTCAAAGCAGCATTATTGCTGACGTCCAATTCCGTCAGTAAATTGTTATCACAGAATAAATCTTCCAATTTTGTGTTTTTGCTTACATCTATATGTGTGAAGCAGTTATTCGTACATTCCAACCAACCCAAATTGATATTCTTACTGACATCCATTTCTGTCAGCAAATTGTTATTGACTGTAACATAGTCCAACGCAGAACACTTGCTGACATCTAATTCTGTCAACGCATTATCTCGGCAGTCTATGTGTTCCAATAACGGATTGCCGCTGACATTTAGATTTTTCATTTGGTTGTTCTCACAGAAAAGAATTTTCAACAACGGAGCATTGCTCAAGTCTAAAGAATTCAGCATGTTATCAGTGCAATATAGAGTCGTCAATGCTGAATCCTCACTCAATACCAGCTTTGTTACCTTATTATGCATGAACCATAAGGCATATAATACCGGGTTGTTGCTAACATCCAGTATTGTCAGTTGATTCTTTCCACAGTATAACTGTTCCAAAGCCGGATTATTACTGACGTCAATTTTCGTTAATTGATTCTCGTCACAGGATAAGTAATACAAATTCGGATTATTGCTTACATCTATCTCCGTAATAGCGTTACCGACACATTCAAACTGCCCTAAATTTGGAAAATGCTCTATCCCTTTTACAGAACTGATTTCATGTCTGTTACAATAGATAGCCTCTACCTTAAGAACCTGTTCTTCGGTCATATAATAACCGCCGACTCCGCCGCTGACTTCCTGATCGTCAATGATAACTTGCCGAAAGTTCGGATCCGGAAAGTTTTCTTCATTAATTTCAAGATAACGATCGTCCGCGCTTGCTATATGCAGACTCAGCGGCAGCAGTGATGCGAGCATGATCATGCTCAGCACGATTGCAAGAAGTTTTTTCATGATTTCCCTCCTGTATATATATTATAATCAGTATATCATAAATTCGGCAGATTGCAAGTCGATCATCAAGCACTCCCGAAAGCGTATGAAAGAATCGGATTCCTAAGCCCTGCGCGCAGGGTCGCGACGCTTCCGGCAAGACAGTCTTCCCCCGTTTTTCGTCCCCGTTCCTATTTCTTCCGGCTGTACGGCGTATCGGAAAGCGGCAGCGACGTGCGGAATATGCCGTCGCGGTTATCGTACGCGTTCTGCACCGCGGGCGCGGTCGGGATCGTGCAGATCTCGCCGATGCCCTTTGCGCCACAGGCAAGCCCGTCCTTGGTCGCCTTCTCCACAAGGATCGCCTGCACCTCCGGCGTCTTGTCCGCGCGGAACAGTCCCAGCGTGCCGTACTTTGCCGTCGGCTTCCCGTCCTTTAGGGGGAAGTCCTCCGTCAGCGCATAACCGAGCCCCATCACGACGCCGCCCTCGATCTGTCCCTCGGCGGCGCGCGGATTGACCGCCACGCCGAGATCGTGGATCGCCGTCACGCGCTTTACCGTGCCGTCGTCGTTCAGCTCGACCACATGCGTCGCGTATCCGTACGCGATGTGCGAGACCGGGTTCGGCTTTTGAGATCCGAGCCTGTCGGTCACGCCGGTGTATTCGCCGAGGAACGAGCGCCCTTCGAGCGCCTCCCATGAGCCCTCGGTTTCAAGCGCTTCTTTGATCTGCTTTGCGGCGCGCACGACCGCCTCGCCGGTGAACAGCGTCTGCCGTGACGCCGTCGTGTTGCCCGCGTCCGGCGCAAGCGCGGTGTCCGGCGTGCAGTAATGCACGCGCTCGTGCGGGATACCGAGGATCTCCGCCGCCATTTGCGTCTGCACGGTGCCCATGCCCTGCCCGATGCACGCCGCGGACGAATGCAGATAGACCTCGCCGTCCTTGACCTCGATGCGGCAGCGTCCGGTGTCCGGAATGCCGACGCCTAACCCTGCGTTTTTCATGGCGCAGGCGACGCCCGCCTTCGGATCGCGTTCGAGGATCGGACGCGCGGCGTCGAGCGTTTCGACGAGCGCGGTCGTTTCGTCCGCAATCTGTCCGTTCGGCAGCACCTGTCCGGGGCGGATCGCATTGCGGTAGCGGATCTCGAACGCCGAGATGCCGACCATCTTTGCAAGCTCGTTCAGGTTGCACTCGGTGGCAAAGCAGCTCTGCGTCACGCCGAACCCGCGGAACGCGCCCGCCGGCGGATTGTTCGTATAGATCGCCTTGCCGTCGATGTCGACGTTTTGATAGTTATAAGGACCTGCGGCGTGCGTGCACGCGCGCTGCAGCACCGGTCCGCCGAGCGAGGCGTACGCGCCGGTATCGGAAACCAGCGTCGCCTTCATGGCGGTCAGATACCCGTTTTCATCGCAGGCGGTGGTAAATTCCATTTCCATCGCATGGCGTTTCGGATGGATGAGAAGGCTTTCCGCACGCGAGAACGCGACCTTGACGGGGCGGTTTGTGTACCACGCCAAAAGCGCCGCGTGATGCTGCACGCTCATGTCCTCCTTGCCGCCGAAGCCGCCGCCGACCATCATCGCGGTCACGCGGACCTTTTCCTGCGGCAATCCCAGCATCTGCGCGCATTCCTTCCGTGTCTGGTAGATGCCCTGATCGCCCGAGAAGATGCGGACGCCGTCGCCCTCGCGGTACGCCACGGCGCACTCGGGCTCCAAAAACGCGTGGTCCGTCGGCGGTGTGGAATAATGATGCGTCACGACATACTTGCTGTTTTTGATGACCTCCTCGGCGTTGCCGCGGACAAGATGCTCGTGCGAGAGCACGTTCGTTCCGTTCGATTCGTGCACGAGGATCTCGTCTTTGAGACCGTCCATCATGTTCAGCACGGACGGAAGCGGTTCGTAGTCCACCTTGACGAGCGCTGCCGCGGCGCGCGCCTGTTCTTCGGTCTCCGCCGCAACCAAGGCAATCGCGTCACCCAAAAAGTGCGTGATCTTCCCTTCCGGGATCATCACGTCATAGTCCTGTTTCAAATGTCCGATCTTGACCGTGCCGGGAATATCCTTTGCCGTCAGCACGCACACAACGCCGGGCGTCGCCTTTGCCGCGCGCGTGTCGATCGAAAGCACCCTTGCGCGCGGGTAGTCGCTGCGCTTTGCCGTGCCGTACAGCATGCCGTCGAAATAGAGATCGTCCGCGTATTTCGCGTCGCCGAGCGCTTTACTCGGCGCGTCCACGCGGTCGAGGTTTTCGCCGACGACGCCTTTTAAGGTCCGCTTCGGGACTTCTCCGCCCCCGCGGAAGGTCTTTGCGGCAAGCAGGATCGCTTCTTCGATCTTTTTATAGCCGGTACAGCGGCAGATGTTCATGCGGATCGCGCCCTTGACGTCCGCGGGCGTCGGGTCGGGATTCTGATCCAAAAGCCCCTTTGCCGCCATCACCATGCCGGGTGTGCAGAAGCCGCACTGGACCGCGCCCGCTTCGGTAAACGCATAGGCATAGACCTCGCGCTCGCGCGGGGTCAGCCCCTCGCAGGTGACGATATGCTTTCCTTCCATGCGGTCGGTCTGCTGGACGCATGCCTTTGCTGCCTTGCCGTCGATCAGCACGGTACAGGTGCCGCACGCGCCTTCCGAGCAGCCGTTTTTGACGCTCGTCAGCTTCAGATCATCCCGAAGAAAACGGATCAGTTTTTTGTTTTCGGGGCAGGTCACACCCCGTCCGTTGACCATAAAGGTCGCCATAAGCCTCTCCTTTCGGCGTTCAGCCGATCAAGTAGTGGTAATCATTGAGCACCGTTTCGATCAGCGCCCTTGCGTCCGGATCGATCGGATCGCGGTCGAGATCGACGGTCTGCACGCCGTCGAGCCGCAGTTTGACCGTGCGGTCCGAAAGCGGCAGAAAGCCCTTGTTCTCCGAACCGTCAAATTCGGCTTCGGTGGAAAACAGCGTGAACTTCTCCTTATACGGTTTCGAGTCGTACGGGCAGAATACGAGGCAGTTTCCGCACTCGTTGCACATCCGATCGACGTGCAGGATCTGCGGTTTTGCCTTGCCCGGCACACGGATCGCGACGTTTGCGCGGTTCGGACAGACCTGCACGCAGCATTCGCAGACCGTGCCGCAATTTAGACAGCGCCCGCGCTCCTGTTCCGCCTGCTCGTAATCTCGGAGGATCCCGTGCTTTTCAAAGCATGCCGCTTCGGTCGTGTCGCCGCATGCGCAGATCTCGTATGCATACTTGCCGACGATCGCGTCCGCTGCGGCACGCGCGTCCGCAATGCCCTCCACAACGGTCGCGGGACCGCGGCTCGCGTCGCCGATGACGTAGACGTGCTCACGCGACGTCCTTTGGTTCGCGTCGGCGATCACCTTGCCACGTTCGTTGAGCGCGATCCCGTTTTCGGTAAAGATCGCCGTCTCGACCTTTTCGCCGACCGCCGCGATCAGCGTGTCGCACGGGAGCTTGATCTGTTCGCCCGTTTCGACCGGACTGCGTCTTCCGGATTCGTCCGGCTCGCCGAGCCGCATGACATTGCAGAGAAGCGTTCCGTTTTCGAGCGCGACCGGCGCAAGGAGCTCGCAGAACTCCACGCCGTCCTCCTTCGCAAGCTGCAGTTCTTCCTCGTCCGCAGGCATGTACCGCGCCGTGCGGCGATACACGAGCATGACGCGCTTGACGCCCTTTTCGCGCTTTGCGGCGCGCGCCGCGTCCATGGCGGTGTTGCCGCCGCCGATGACGATCACGTTTTCGCCCATCGTTTTGAGCGTGCCCGCCTTGCTTTCCTCAAGGAAGCGGATGACGTTTTGCGCCTCGCCTTTTTCAAGCTTCATTTTGCCTTCCGCCCACGCGCCGACCGCATAGACGATATCGGTATAGCCGTCGCCGAACAATGCATCCGCCTTCGGCGCGGGCGTGTTCGTGCGGATATCGACGCCCATTGAAGCAAGGATCTTTTCGTCGTTGTCGATCGCCTCCGAACCGATGCGAAATGCCGGAATGACGTACCGCACGACGCCACCGAGCCTTGCGCGCTTTTCAAACAGTGTGACGGATGCGCCCTGCCGCGCAAGGAAGAACGCCGCCGCCATGCCCGCGGGACCGCCGCCGACGACCGCGACTTTTTTTCCGTTCGGCACAGCGGGTTTCAGATCCCGCAAAAGCGAATCCAGACCGTTTTCCGCAGCGGTCAGTTTTGCCCTGCGGATGCGGATCGCTTCCTCATAAAAGCTTCTCGTACACTTATCCGCGCAATGGTGCGGGCAGATCGTGCCGGTGATGAACGGCAGCGGATTCTTTTCGACGATGAGCTTCAACGCCCCGTCACAGTTTCCCTTGCCGACCATTTCGATATACTGCGGAATGTCCTGATGGATCGGGCAGCCGTGCGTGCACGGCGCCGTGAAACAGTCGAACAGCGGGACCTTGTCCTTGAGCTTGCGCTCCGGCTGCGGTTTCATTGGCTTTGTGTTGCGCACGGACGCGCGCGCCTGCTTGGATAAAAGCGCGACCCTGCCGACTTTGACGCCCGTGAACGGCTCGTAAGGAATCTCGTCACAGATTTTGCCGAGCTGCTCCAATCTCTGATACCCGCCGGGCTTCAGGATCGTCGTCGCAAGCGTGATCGGCCAGATGCCGGCTTTGAAAAGCTCCGCAAGATTGAACGCGTCGACGCCGCCCGAGAACGACAGCCGAAGCTTGCCGTCAAATTCCTCGCTCATGCGCTTCGCCATCTCGATGGTCAGCGGGTACAGCGACCGCCCGGACATATACATTTCGCTGCTCGGAAGCTCGCCGCGCGTGACGTCGACCGGGAAGGTGTTGCTGAGTTTCAGCCCGAAGGTCACGCCGTTTTCCGCTGCTTTTTGAAGGAGCCGCTTGAACATCGGCACCGCGTCACGGTACTGCAGGTCCTCGTTGAAGTGGTGCTCGTCGAACGCGACGTAGTCGAAGCCGAGCTCGTCGAGCGTCTTTCTTGCGTAGGCATAGCCGAGGATCGTCGGATTGCACTTGACGAACGTGTTCAGCTTTTTGGTGTCGATCAGATACCCCGCGATCCGCTCGATCTCCTGCGGCGGGCAGCCGTGGAGCGTGGACAGCGTGATCGAGGTACAAACATGTGGGCTGATCGAAGCGAGGTAGCTTAGGTCAATGTTTTGGAACCGGTCGAGGTTTGCCCGCGTCCAGTCCATGCACTCCTGAAAGATCGCGGTGTTCGACGCGTCCTTCAGTCCTTCGATGAACGCGTCGATCTTCGGGGACGTGACGCCCGCAAAGTCGTAGCCCACGCTCATGTTGAAGATGAACCCGTTCGGATCGCCCCAGCCGTATTCCTTGGTGAACAGCTTCAGCATGAACCACGCCTTGACGTACTCCTCGAGCGCCTGCGGCACGGTGAGCTCGGTCGACCATTCGCAGTTGTAGCACTCGTCCTTTGCGACGATGCAGGGCTTCCCGATGCACGCCGCAAGCTCGTCGCCGTCCATGATCTGCACGGTTTTGAGCTCAAAGAACCGGCTTCCCGCATAGTATGCGGCAAGGATGTTCTGCGTCAATTGCGTATTCGGACCCGCGGCGGGACCGAACGGCGTTTCCATCGTCTCGCCGAAAATCGACAGCTGCTTACCCGGGATCGGGCGGTACGGGCGTTTCACGCCGAACACGCTGCCGGTTTTGTATTCTGTCATGACCCACTCCATCAGCTCCCGAAACGGGATCGGCGTCATTCGATCGGACATAGTGACCTCCTTATAAATGAATGAAGAATGAATAATGAATAATGAATAATTCAGGAAGATTTTCCGGAGGAAAATCCATATTCATTATTTCAGTTTACGTTTACGCGTTCACCGCCGCCCAGAGCTTCTTTGCGCTCTCGCGGCACTTTGCCATGAGTTCCTTCTCGTCGCAGACCAAAAGCTCGCGATCCTTCATCAGGACTTTGCCGTTGCACATCGTGGTCACGACGCTTCTGCCGTTCATGCCGAAGAGGATGTGCGAGTTTGCGTTGTTCCCGTCCATCGGCGTCAGCGGATCGTAATCGGTCACGATGATATCCGCGTACGCGCCGGGCTTCAGAACGCCCAGAGGCGCCTTGAAATACCGTCCCGCGATCGCCGCATTGCCGTTGAACAGCATATCCGGGATCTCGCCCCACGCGACCGTCGGATCGCAGAGGTGGTGCTTGTGGATGATGTTGCCGACCTTGTAGCTTTCGAGCATGTCGTTCGTGTATCCGTCGGTGCCGAGACCTAAAAGCAGTCCGAGCTTATTCATATGGATGACCGGACCGCAGCCGACTGCGTTGCCCATGTTGGATTCCGGGTTGTGCACGACCGCGGTGTCGGTCGCCTTCAAAAGCTCCATTTCCGCCTTGTTGATGTGCACGCAGTGGATCGCAAGCGTTTTGTTCCCGAGAATGCCCGCGTCGTAAAAGCGATTGATGATGCGCTTGCCGTACTTGTCCAAGGAATCCTGCAGATCCCCCGGTCCCTCGGCGCAGTGGACGTGGAAGCCCGCTTCCTTTCCGCCGTGAATAAGGCAGTCCTCCAAGGTCTTGTCGGAGAGCGTGAACGCCGCGTGCAGACCCATCATGCCCTTCTGCATGTCGCTGTCGTCCGCCGCCGCTTTTTGAATGAAGCGCTCGTTTTCGAGGATCGACTGCATGCGCTTCTCCTCGCCGTCGCGGTCGCTTACCTCATAGCAGAGCGAGGTGCGCACGCCGAACTCCCTTGCGGCTTCGGAGATCTCATCGAGCGATCCGGGGATGTCAAAGAAGCTTGCGTGGTGGTCGAACACGGTCGTCACGCCGTTTTTGATGCAGTCGGCATAGACCGCCTTTGCGGACCAGAAATCGTTTTCCTTGGTGAGACAGCGGTCGATCTTCCACCACATGCCCTCCAAAATGTCGTTAAAGTTATGCGGATTGTAGCCGCGGATCGAAAGCCCGCGGGCGAACGCGCTGTAGATGTGGTTATGCATGTTGATGAGACCCGGCATGATCACGCCGCCGTTTGCGTCGATCCATTCCGCGTCCGGGTACTTTGCCCGAAGCGCTGCCGTTTCGCCGACCTCCTTCACATAGCGTCCCTCGACCGCAACCGCGCCGTTTTCATAAAATTCCGTGCCGTTCCTCGTCAGCAGTCTGCCATTACCGATCAGGATCATAAAGCCACACTCCCTCAATGTAATATTTATGAATATATTATACATGATTTTGCAAAGGAACGCAAGCCGTGAAACGGTGAAGTTTCCCCGTTCTCCCGCTGACGAATTATGAAAAAAGCAGGAAAGGTTTCACAATTCAAAAAAAGGATTTTGCGGGTCGGCGTCGTATATCAATATCATGATATTGATCTGTTTATAATGAAATCGATCTAATTATATTTATCTAATTTATATCTATCTAAATTATATAGATAATATAAGTATATAGATGTAATTACCTGAATGATCTGCAGCAAAAGAGGGCTGTCATGAGACAGCCCCCTGTTTTGCTGCGCGGATATCAAAGCTTATAGAAACATGCGACGAGACTGTCGAGCGAATTGTCAACAAAACAGGTCAGCGTGATAAAAGCCACATATTCCCCTTTCTGAATGTATATCTGCCTCTGAAAAACAGAAATGCCGTACACCTCGCCGGTGATGTTGACCCCCGGATACACGTCCCCGCCCAGTGTAACCGACGTTTTTTCCATGGCAACATTCGTATATCCGGCTTTCTCAAACGTATTCTTCATCTCCGGGATGATCATATCGATCATCGCATCCATTTTTATTGACTTATAGATTGCTTTCTTTTGGTACTGAATATTGATATTCTGCGTACCGTCTTCCGATTCCGCAAGCATTTCGGTAAACATTTCGCTTTGATTGATAAGCTCCTGAACATCGGTTGATAAGAACTGTTCGTTCCAATTGTTGACCTCCGCAAGCCGTTTTTGATCCGCGAAAGTCCAATTCTCCAATTTGACGCCATATCCGAGAAACGGACTTTCATAAGAATCGCCGTTCACGGTGCCGAATGTAAACAGCGTATCGGCGTCTTCGACAGCGTCCTGTACGGGCTCCTGCTCAGCGTTTGCCGCTGTGTCTGCCGTGTTATCCGTCGTTCCTTCCGTTTTCCGATCGTTTTGCTGCGCTGTTCTGCAGCCGAGCAGACCGATCGCAAAAACAAAAACCAGAATCCATGCAATAAACCGTTTCATAATGACCTCCTGTAAACCCTGTCACAAACTGTGTTTTATAGATAAGATATTATCACATGCTCCCCGTTTTGTAAATAAGCTCCGCTTTCCGCTGTACACTTTCTGATTATCAGACACGCCGAAACCGGAAAAAGCTGCATCTTTTTTGAAAAAATCGGAGCTGTTCAAAAACTCGATCGGGAGGCTGAAAAGATCCGTCAGGAGTTCTTTCGTCTTTTTCATCGGTTGACCTCCGCAAAGCCCTGCCGATGCACGAAAAAGAAGAATCTTGCAAAGCATTCCGATTCGTTGTAAGATACATTCAGAGAATCGGATACGAAAAGGAGACGGATATGAGACGCGTATACGGCTACCGCTGCACGCTGTGCGGAAAAGAATACCCCTACGGACCGGAGCTGATGACCTGCCCCGCCTGCGGCGAGAAGGGCATCCTCGATATTTTGTTCGACTACGACGAGGTCAAAAAGGAGCTGAACCGCGAAAGCTTAAAAGCGGATCGCGACAACAGCATGTGGCGCTACAAGGCGCTGATGCCGTTGAACGGCGAAGGCCTGTCGAAGTTTTTGCGCATCGGTTGGACGCCGCTGTATGAAAGCCTGCGGCTCGGCGACGAGCTCGGCTTAAAGAAGCTTTTCATCAAGGACGACGGCATCAACCCGACCGCGTCCTTGAAGGACCGCGCAAGCGGCGTGGCGGTCGCAAAGGCGCTCGAGCTCGGCTATGACACGATCTGCTGCTCCTCCACCGGAAACGCGGCGTCCTCCTGTGCGGGCAACGCGGCGCGCATGGGCTTGAAAACGGTCATCTTCGTGCCGGAGCGCGCGCCGAAGGGCAAGGTCGCGCAGCTTCTGATCTTCGGAGCGAACGTCATCTCCGTGAAAGGCGACTACCGCCAGACCTTTGAGCTATCCAAGGCCGCGATCGAAAAATGGGGCTTCTATAACCGCAACGCGGGCATCAACCCGATCCTGACCGAGGGCAAAAAGACCGTCGCGCTGGAGATCGCGGAGCAGCTTTGCTGGGAGCCCACCGACTGGGTCGCGGTGTCCGTCGGTGACGGCTGCACGATCGGCGGCGTCTACAACGGCTTCCATGACCTCTTTGAAATGGGCATGATCGACCGCATCCCGAAGATCCTCGGCGTGCAGTCCACCGGCTGCTGCCCGTTTGTGGACGCGGCGAACAACGACCGCGATCTCGTTCCGACGCCGGAAAACACGCTTGCGGATTCGATCGCCGTGGGCGTGCCGAGAAATCCCCGCAAAGCGCTGCGCGCGGTGAAAAACAGCGGCGGGCGCTGGATCGCCGTGACCGACGACGAGATCCTTGCCGCGATGCGGCTTTTGGGCAGAACCGAGGGCGTATTCGGCGAGCCTGCGGGCGTGACCGCTGCGGCAGGCGTCAAAAGAGCCGTCCATGAGGGCGTAATCCGCCCGAACGAAACCGTCACAGTCATTTCCACCGGCAGCGGTCTGAAGGACGTAAATAACGCTCTCCGCGCCGCTGGCGAGCCGTTCCTGTGCGAGCCGGACATCAAAGTCCTTGAAGCCAGCGGCAGGATCCGGTAACCGCAAACCGTCCGGAACCCGTAAAAAAGGAGGTCACGCCATGATTCGATACGTCATATTTCCGATGATTGCTGCCGCCCTCCTTTTTTGTACGGCATGCAAACAATCGGCTGTCCCCGCGCCGGTCGAACCGACCGCCGTCGCAGAAGCAACGCCCGAACCGACTGCCGTGCCGACGTCCGAACCGACGCCCGAACCGACCGAGGTTCCCGCACTGCCCTACGCGTCCGCCGTCCTCGGCGACGAGCCGAACGACGAAGCGTATGCGATCGCGGTATCGCTCTATGAGACGGGCGCAAACGATTTTGACGGAGAGCGAGCGTGGACGGTGCTCTTTGACGGGTTGACCCCGCAGACCGTCGACCGCCGCGCAAACCCGCCGCGGTTTTCGGGCGATCTCAGCGTCTGGATGACCTACGATCGCGACGGCGATTGGGACAACTGTCTTCTGGGCCGCTGCATCGGCGACGAAGCGGAATGGAACGCGCTCGATGCGCTGCTGTTCTCGCGGGAATACGAAGCCGATCCGGACGCCAGATTCTATATGCAGACGCCGCGATTTACCGTGCGGAAGGGCGATCTGTGCCGTTCCTCCACCTCGATATGGGACGTGGTCGGAACGACGTACTATATCGACGACGATGTCAGCACCTACTGGATTAAGCCGGACGGCACGACGATCCGCACCGATGCGGACGGTTCTGTTTATCGCAGCGTCGAAACACTGACCCCGGAACAGGTCGCATATCTCTATCTTCTGTACGAGGCGCATTATATGGCGCCTGCGATCCAGTACCCCTGCCCCGCCCATCCCGAGGAGATCGATTCCTTTCATCTGCTGATTGAACGGAACGGCGTGCGTGTCGAGCTGCCGCGGGAAAGCTTTGAGGGTTTTCTTGCGCTCGTTTCGGTTCCGGAGGATCAGACTGCGCAGACCTATGCGCCGTGCTTTGCCTGTGTGACGGAGCTGTTCTCCGACGCCGACGATCCCGCGCCGGAGGTGCTGCGCTTCCGCTTTGTACGCGACGGATACGACCCGGATCAATCGCCGTACCAGTGGTTCTCTTTACGCGAGGACGGCAGGATCGTTCGTGAAACCCCGATCGGCGCGGGCTATATCCACACCGTCGCGCGGTGGCGCTGCTTCGGGTATAACCGGATCGTTTCGGTCGCGTCGTTTTCCGTCGATGAGATCCTTGCCTATCCGGAGCGGTACGGAATCGAATAAACGGCAGCGTCCCGCATCCGCCTTTCGGCGGGGCGTTTTATCTGTGCGCACAGTTGACGGTATTTGTCGTTTTTGCTATAATGCAGCAAAACCATTCTGACAGGAGTCGTCCATGCTTCGGCTGAAACCGTTTCTCTGTATTCTGCTCGCGCTGATTCTTTGCGCGGGCTGTTCTGTTTTGCCGGAACCGTCTTCGGATGCGGCGCCGTCTGCAGCGCCGGAATCACCCGTGCCGACGCCGGAGCCTGCCAAGACGCCGGTCCCAACGTCCGAACCGACCGCAAGCCCGACGCCGACGCTCTCCCCTTCACCCGAACCGACGCCCTCTCCGACGCCGGAGCCGATTACGGAAGAACGCCTGGATTCCGGCGAATTTGACAGCTATTTTGACGACACGCTGTTTCTCGGCGATTCGATCACCGAGGCTTTTTCCGGCTTTATCCGCTCCCTGCGGGAAACCGATGCCTGCACGCTCGGAACGGCAAAGCTGTTCGGCGTGCGAGGCATGAATGTTTCGATCGCGTGCCGTGACGAGGCGTCGCCGTCCGGCCGCTCCTTCCGGTATGCCGGAAAACCTGTTTCCGTCACCGAACTGATCAACATCTGTGCGCCGAAGCGTGTCTTTATCATGCTCGGATCAAACGACATTACCGACCGTCCCTGGGACATGGTCGGCGCACAGTTTGCGCAGCTGATCGACACGATCCATGAAAAATGCCCCGGCGTTGAAATCGTCATGCAGAGCATTCCGCCGATCATGCGTCCGTATTGCGAGCTGAAGGGAATGCCGATCGACGTCTACAACAGTTTTAACGGGACGGTGCTGTCCGAAGTCTGTCGCGATCACGATGCAGAGCTCCTGGATTTTTCGGACATGCTGAAGGACGGGAACGGATATCTTCGCGAGGATCTATGCTATGATCAGCAGTACCATCTGACCAAAAAGGGCGAATTGATCTGGGTCCGCGCGCTCAGGCTCTATGCTGCGCAGCAGATGTGTCCCGGTGCAGAGACGCTTCTGCCCGAACCGTAAGCTTTCGTACCGAGACGCCCTGCGACATCGCCGCAGGGCGTTTTTTTCGGGATCCCGGAAACGCTGCCGCATGGAAATCACGCGCGTTTTTCGCGCGCAGCGGCGTTTCCCGCAAATGAAAAAGGAGATGCATCCGAACTGCATCTCCTTTTTGTTTGTACAAATTACAGATTGAACTGCTTGCTGATGAGATCGACGATCTCGGCGCCGATGCGCTTCTGCGCTTCGACCGTGGTCGCGCCGATGTGCGGCGTGCAGGAGACCATCGGATGGCTGTACAGCGCGTGGTTGTTCGCCGGCTCGACCGCCCAGACGTCCAGACCCGCCGCGCGGACCTTGCCGGATTCGAGCGCCGCAAGGAGCGCATCCTCGTCGACGTTCGTGCCGCGGCTCGTGTTGATGATGACGACGCCGTCCTTCATCTTCGCGATCGTTTCCGCGTTGATCAGCGCACCGCCGTCGACTGCCGGCGCATGGACGCTGACGAAATCAGCCTCTTTGAGAAGCTCGTCCATCTCGACGTACGGAATGCCGAGTTCTTCCTCGATGCCCGGGATGTGGAAGATATCGTACGCAATGACCTTCATGCCGATCGCCTTCGCCATCTTGCCGAGCGCCTGACCAATTCTGCCGAATCCCATGATGCCGAGCGTCTTTCCCTGAAGCTCGATGCCCTTTGCGTAGGCTTTCTTTTCCCACTTGTCGTTGCGCATGGTGTAGCCTGCGATGGACAGGAAGCGCGCGCACGCAAACATATGACCCATGGCGAGCTCTGCGACCGACTGGGAGGAAGCGCGCGGGGTGTTCTTCACGATCAGACCCTTGCTCTCCGCATACTTCACGTCGATGTTGTCCACGCCGACGCCGCCGCGGATGATCATCTTGAGACGACCCGCTTCGACCGCCGCGTCGATGATCGGCTCACGGACCTTCGTTGCCGAACGGACGACGATGACGTCGTAGTTTGCAAGCTCTTTCTTGAGGTCTTCCGGCTCATAGAACTGGGAAACGACCTCGCAGCCCTTTGCTTCGAGCGCGGCGATCGCGCTCTTGTCCATACCGTCAGATGCCAGAATACGAATCATAAATGCCTCCTTATGCGTTTTCCGCTTCGTACTTTTTGAGGAACTCGACCAATGCTTCCACGCCCTCTTTCGGCATGGCGTTGTAGACGGAAGCACGGAGACCGCCGACGCTCTTGTGACCCTTGAGGTTGTCGAAGCCCGCCGCCTTGGTCGCCGCAACGACTGCCGCGTCCTTGTCCTTGTCGCCGGTGACGAACGGGATGTTCATGAGCGAACGATCCTCCTTCACAACGGTGCCGTGGAACAGCTTGGAGGAATCGAGGAAGTCGTACATGACCTTCGCCTTTTCCTCGTTGCGCTTTGCCATCGCTTCAAGCCCGCCGGTACGGAGCAGGTACTTGAAGACCTTGCCGCAGACGTAGATCGCCCAGCAGTTCGGCGTGTTGTACATGGAGCCGTTGTTTGCATGCGTATCGAAGCGCAGATAGACCGGGACTTTGGGATCGATGTCTTCCCGGATGAGGTCTTCGCGGATGATGACGATCGCGAGGCCCGCGGGACCGACGTTCTTCTGAACGCCGCCGTAGATCAAACCGTAGTCGGACACGTTGCAGGGCTTAGAAAGGAACATCGAGCTCTGGTCGGAGACGAGGATCTTGCCCTTGGTGTTCGGCAGCTTCGGATAGGTCGTGCCGTGGATCGTTTCGTTCTCGCAGATGTAAACATAGTCCGCGTCGTCGTCGATCGGCAGATCGGAGCAGTCCGGAATGTAGCTGTAGTTCTTGTCCTCGCTGGACGCGATGACGTTGACCTTGCCGTACTTCTTGGCTTCCGCCGCCGCCTTCTTGGACCAGTTGCCGGTGACGATGTAATCGAACACGCCGTTCTTGCAGAGGTTCAACGGGATCATGGCGAACTCAAGCGTTGCGCCGCCCTGGATGAACAGAACCTTGTAGTTGTCCGGAATGCCCATCAGCGTGCGGAGATCCGCCTCCGCCTCGTCAATGATCTGCTGGAACACCTTGCTGCGGTGGGACATTTCCATGACGCACATGCCGCTGCCGTGATAGTTCAGCATCTCGTCCCGGATCTCTTCCAGCACCTCAACGGGCATCGTGGCGGGACCTGCGGAGAAATTGTAAACGCGATCGTACTTCATTTGCACACTCCTTTTTTTATTCTGGCAAAACGCCATATTTTTACGATATCATTGTAGCCCATTCGTGCCGGAAAAGCAACCGCAAAAGCGCACGGTTTAAGATATATTTTTTGTGCCGGACCGGTCCTGCCGGGGCCCGTCCGCGCAAAAGCTATCTTCTCTTTTTCGGCGCGGGCAGTTCCGCGTACAGCACGTTCAGCAGCGTTCCGAGAAACGCCCGGTCGTCGACGCGATCGACAAGCAGCATCGGCTTTCCGCCCTTGTACGGAAGCTCCGAAGGCGCGTCGTAAAGCAGCGCCCTTGCGCCCTCGGTCGGCTTTACAAGGAACCGGTCGTCATAGATCCCGCCGATCACCTTGCCCTGAAAATACACGATATACTCCCCCATCATCGGACGGTACGAGACCTCCCCCGCGTCCGAAAGCTGATCCATCATAAACGCCAGATATTCCCTGCTCGAAGCCATATGCTCACATTCCTTTCCAAAAATCAATACCGCCGCCCGAGGGCGACGGCTTAGGTTCTATATTTCGTCGAAGACGCCGAGGATCACAATGCCGGTAACGGCAAGGGCGATCGCGCCGTAATGCTTCCACGAAAGCTTCTCCTTGAGGAAAACGCGGCTCCAAAGGACCGACGCCGCGCAGTAGGCGGAAATGATCGCGGCCGAAAAGCCGACATGCTCCGTATCGCCGAGCGCATAGATGTATGCGAACTGGCCCGCAGTCTCGAACACGCCGCCGATCAGCTTCTGTCCGTCCTCCTTGAAGTGCAGACGGTCGCGCTTGATCGCGAGTACGTAGACCGCCGCAACGATGCCGACCGCCAGCCACGTCAGCTCATAGGCGACGTTTGCAACGCTTTCGTCGAGCACGCGCGGGAAGACGGTATCAAGAAACGTCCCGGTCGCCTCCTCGCGCAGCAGCACGCCGTCAATGAACGTGCCGGACGCGTCGATCAGACAGTACAGGATCGGGAAGAGCAGCGCGATCCAACTCTTGTCATACTTGACCTTGCTGTTTTGCTGGCGCATCTCGCGCGCTATATCGCTTTCGGTGAGTTCCGCAGCGCCGAGTGCAACCACGCCGACCGCAACGCACGCGACGCCGATCCATTGCCAGGTGTTCGGCGCTTCCTGCAAAAAGATGAAGCACAGAATCGCGGCGATCGCGCCGGACGAATTGCAGATCGGCGATGAAACCGACAGCTCAATATAGCGCAGCCCGACGTAGCCGAGGATCATCGACAGCACATACAGCGCGCTTGCCGGCATGTATGTCAGGATGTCCTGAAACGTGATCGTAACGCCGCCGAACAGCAGCTCGTAACCGGCATGCAGGCCCATGACAAGGCCGACCGCCATCGCCATCTTCCAATGGCTCAGCTTATCGTTCTGCCGCGATCCGACCTTGGAGAACAGATCGGAGCCGCTCCAGCAGAGCAGTGCAATAATTGAAAATACAAACCACATAATCCCTTTGTCCTGTCAGCTCAAACGCCTGCCGTCAGGCTGTCAATCCTGTTTTTCCGAGCCGCTCGGCGCGTTGTTCGGGCGGCGGCGCGGCCTCGGACGGCGACGCGGCTGTCCGTTCTTCTGTCCTTCGGCATTGGCCTCCGGCTTGGACGCATTGGGTTGCTTCGGATTCTGCTTCTGCTGCGGCTTTTGCGGCTGTTGCGTCTGCTTCTGCTGCGGCTGCGGATTCGTCTTCTGCGGCTGCGGATTCTGCTTTTGGACGTTCTGCTTCTGCTGCGGGCGACCGCCCTGCTTCTGCGCGGGCTTTTGCGCGCCCTTTTCCGTCGTCTTCGGTTCGGGCTTTGCCGGTTCGCTCTTCTGCTCCGGCTTGCGCTCGCGCGGGTTGCTGCGGCTGCTGCGGCGGGCGTTGTTCGCCGCCTCCTTGCGGAACTGCGCATCCGCGTCCTTCTCCTTCGCGGCCGTTTCCTTCTTTGCCGCCAGCGCCTCCTCGGGCAGCGGTTCGCCGGGCGCGGACAGATGCGTGTACGGATATTCGCGCACATCGATCGAGCCGTCCTCCATGGTGAGCCGGACCTTGGTGCGCTCGGTGATCGCGTTGTTCTCCACGACCGTGCCGACGCCGTCGACCGTATTGACCTCTTTGCCGGGCTTCGGCATCTTGCTCCGGATCTCCTCGTACACGCTCTGCTCGTACTGCAGACAGCACATCAGCCTGCCGCACAGGCCCGAGATCTTGGTGGGACTCAGCGACAGATTCTGTTCCTTCGCCATCTTGATCGAAACGGGCCGGAAATCGTCAAGGAACGACTTGCAGCACACGAGCCGCCCGCAGGGTCCGAGCCCGCCGAGCATCTTCGCCTCGTCGCGCACGCCGATCTGCCGAAGCTCGATCCGCGTCTTCAGCGCGTACGCAAGGTCCTTGACAAGCTCGCGGAAATCGACGCGCTCGTCCGCCGTGAAATAGAACACCGCCTTGCTGCCGTTGAACGTGTACTCCGCGTCCACAAGGCTCATATCGAGCCCGTGCGCCGCGATCTTTTCCTGACAGATCGCATACGCCTCCGCTTCCTTGGACGCGTACAGCGCGCGCAGCCGCTTGTCCTCCTCCGTTGCAATGCGCACGACCGGCTTCAAGGGCGCGACGATCTCACTCTCGTCGACCTCCTTGGGATCGTTCGGCACATCGCCGTATTCCATACCGCGCGCCGTTTCCACGATCACGCCGTCGCCCGCCTTGACCGGCAGGTCGAGCGGATCGAAGTAGTAGACGCGTCCGCTTGTTTTGAATTTGACTCCGATTACTTTTACCATAGTTTCCCCTTACGGCAGCTTTGCCAGGATCCAATCGACGGTCATGGCGGGATTCGCCTTGTATGCCAGCATCTCCTTCGCCTCCGCCGTAACTTGTATCATACCTTGAATTTGCGCGATTGTAAAGGTCGAATTGTATTTTGTTTCGATCTTTGCGCAATCCGTGTTCCGCACATCCTCCGCGCCGCTTTTCAGGCGCAGCACATCGGTCAGGATCGAAAGAAAGACGTCCAGAAACGCGTCGACCGACGCCGGACTGACCTTCTTCGTCTTCTTGACCGAGCCGTCCTCCCCCTCCTCTTCAACCGTATCGGTGCAGAGCGCGGCAAGCGCGGCATACGGCTTGGAAACGGAAGCGATCCTTGCGATGCAGTCGAGCGCGCCGCGGCGAAACGTCTGCGCTTCCTCCGAAAGCATCGCCTCGGCGCGGCCGTACACGCCGTCCGAAAGCCGTGCAAAAAGCGTCGCCTGCTCGCGGGGCACGCCGTTTTTCATGAGCCGTTCCGCGATCGTTTCCCACGGCTCGGTCTCGTTGCGCAGGATCATGCAGCGCGACAGGATCGTCGGCCGGAAGCCCGACTCGATCCCGGTCAGAAGCAGAAGCGTGTCGGGCGGCGGCTCCTCGAGCGTTTTCAGCAGCACGTCCTGCGCGGCCTCGCTCATCGTATGCGCATCGGCAAACAGAATGCAGCGCCGCCCGTGGCCGAACGCCTGCGCGTTGACGATGGCGAGCGCGTCGCGCACCGCCTTGACCTGATAGTCCTCCGGCTGCTGAAAGAACGGACAGTTCAACAGCGCGTTCACGTCGTCCGTATGCAGAAGATAGCGCGCGGCGGCGCGGCGGGCAAGCGCAAGCTGTCCGCTTTCCTTCGGCCCCGCAAACAGGATCGCGTGCGGCACCTCACCGGCTTCGATCCGCTCCATCCAGTCATTCCGCTGCATGTATCGCCTCCGACAGTTTCTTCTGAAGCGCCTCCGATGCGCACAGGCACAACACGCGCTTCTCGCCGTTTTCCGTAAACCAGACCGCCGTCGTCTTTTCGCGTCTGCCGTGGTACGTCCGGACGGTGGGCTTTGCGCCGCTCTTCCGATACGGGCCGACCTCGGTGATCGTCTCCAGCGGCACGGACCGGAGCGGCTTCTGCTTTTTGCCGACGACCTGCACGATCCGAAGCTCGTAATCGTACAGCTCGTACAGATAATCGACCAGCCGCGCGCAATAGATCCAGTATCCCGCCCCGAGCAGCACCGCGTACAGACCGATCTGCACATACAGCGTGTTTACGCCACAATAGTACGCGATCACGCGCGACAGAACGATCACGGCAAACGTGCCTAAAAGCAGCAGCACGTACAATGCGCCGTCCGACCGGATGAACCTCCGTTCGGGCTCGCAGCGCTCCGTATGCACGATGTGCGGTACGTTTCGTTCCATGCGGCTATTGTACAACAAAAAACCGTTTTCGTCAATCAAACCATGAAACAGTGAGCTTTTCAAAGTATTTCGTAGCATTTATATGCTATTTACTTATAATATCCGATATCCACCTTTGCGAAAAGCCGTGCTTACTGGTATTATAACGCTTGCAGCATTCCTCAGTAGCTCAATGGCAGAGCATTCGGCTGTTAACCGAAGGGTTGTAAGTTCGAGTCTTACCTGGGGAGCCAAGAAAAACGACCATCCTGTGATGGTCGTTTTTCTTTCTCTTGTCAAGCGGACTTACAACCCGAGGTTAACAGCCGCGGCTGTTATCCGGCGCTGAGCCGAGCGCCCGCAGTGCGGGATGCAGCGAGGCGGAAGCGCGGGTGAAACAGGGAGAAAAGCGCACAGTGCGCG
>JAEEGK010002041.1_pt1 | contig 50533 bp, 26 predicted proteins | sample 8958771 | NCBI WGS metagenome assembly JAEEGK01 (sample SAMN16246547, study PRJNA631951) | gut metagenome | biome: gut microbiome; feature: rumen; material: SC-attached | host: Bos | place: Iran: Karaj | collected 2018-10 | reverse complement strand
TCTATTAAATATAATGGTAAAAATAAAATTACTGGAAAAAAAGTTTATATTGAATCAAAAAATAAAGAAGAATTGAATTCTATAAATCAAAAAAATGAACAAATATCTCAATCAAATAGAAATAAAAAAAAAAATATGGATAATTTAAAAAAAATTGAGAATAATTATAAACATATAAAAACATATAAAAATAATTCAAATAGTTTATCAAAAGATATAGTTTATAAAAATAAGATAAAAGATAAAGATAATAGTTTTAAATGGAGAGGATTTACTGCAAAAGGAAAAATAATAAAAAATACATATAATAATAAACCAATGACTTCTTTTAGTAATATTAAAAATACAAATCGTAAAAGTTTAAGTAATAATAATATAATAAATTTAAATCCAAAATCATTATTTAATGATAAATTACCTTCCTTATTTCCTAAATTAAAGAATAATATCGAATAAAAAAAAAAATTATATTGATATAAATTATATTTATGTAAATATTAATAAAAAATTTTATTAGAATTGTATAATTATAAAATATTTTTAAACAAAATTTAAATAAAAATTAAATATAAAAAAAGTCATGTTAGATTTCATTTATAGAAAAAATAAATATACCATAAGTTATAAATTTTCATTAAATATTATAAAAAACTCATCTCCATTATCAATAATTGAATTAATTATTCCTTTTTTACCACATTCATTTGTAATATTCTTAATAAAATTATCAGGTGATATTTGATCTCTTTTAATTGATATCATTTCTTTTTTTATATTTAAATTATAATTATTTTTTTCTAAATAAAATATAAAAATATAATTATTTCCTATTTTATCTTCATTTTTATAAAAAAAACTACAAATAAATTCTTCTCCTTTATGTCTTTCCATGATTTCTTTTATTTCATTTTCATTTATTGAATTTAAATTGCTTTGATAAAATTCAATTTTATATTCAATTTCATTCGTTTGAATATCACTTTTATATATAACGCAATATTGATTATTTGAAAATTGAATTATACTATTTAAAAGATAATTTCTTTTTAACATACTTTTTAAATCAATATTTATTTGTTCTATTATTCCATCTTTTTCATTTGATATTATATTTAAATATGTAATTAGATAATTTGGTTTTTTTATTGAGTTATCATTAATTATACATTGCATATATATTATTAAATAATTTTTATTTCCTAAATAATTTGATATATGAATATTTGAATAATAATATATTTTTAATGATAAATTTTCTTCTTCTTCATTTTTTTCATGATGATGATGATGATGATGATGACTAAGTTTATTTTTTATTTGAAATATATTATTTGTGTAAAATAAATTTTCTATTTTCTCTGTTTGTATTATTAATATTTTTGTTATAAGATTATCATATCTTATTGATGATTCATATAAAATATTATTTTCATTTAATAATTCTTTTTTCTTTGCTTCTATTATTTTATTATTATTTTCTTTTTCAGATAATTGATTTGTTGAACAAATTTGAAAAACTCCCATATTACTAATATTCTATATATTATATATTAAAATTATTTTTTTAAATTTTATTTTATATTTAACATATAATAATATTAATTATTAATTATTAATTATTTATTTAATTGTTTTATTTCATTCAATATTTTTTCATCATTTGCATTAATATTAGAGAGACTCAAAGCAGAATTTCTAAACATACAAGTCATATTTTGAACCTGATTTGTATTAAAACTAGTTAAATTCAATGAAGATAATGAGCTACAATTTTCAAACATATTACACATATTTTTAACTTTTAAAGTATTAAATTTAGAAATATCTAACGATGCTAAAGATTTACAATAATTAAACATTTCGCTCATATCAATTACATTATCGGTTGTAAAATGAGATAAATCTAAGTCAGTGAGTTTTTGACAATTATTGAATATTCCTTTCATGTTTTTTACATTTTTTGTATTAAAACTTTTGATATTTAAATCTTGCAATAGACTACAATTGGAAAACATTTTTGCCATAGATTTTACTTTTTCTGTATTAAAATTAATTTTTAAAGTATTTAAAGAACAACAATCATCAAACATATAACTCATATCTTCAACTGAATCAGTTTTAAAATTAGATAAATCTAAATTTTCTAAAGAAGAACAATTTTGAAACATTCTATCCATTTTATTAACTTTTGATGTTTCAAAACTAGATAAATTTAAAGAATCCAAAGAACTACAATTACGAAACATTTCTGACATTTTTTTAACTTTTATTGTATGAAAATTAGTTAAATTTAAAGAGGTTAAAGAAGTACAACTCATAAACATTCTATCCATATTTATAACCTTTTGATTATTAAAATTTGATAAATCTAAATTGATTAAAGAAGAACAATCATAAAACATAGAACTCATATTATTTACATTTGATGTATTAAAACTTGACAAATCTAATTCTTTTAAATTTTCACATGAATCAAATAAATTTTTCATATTTTTAACAGAATTTGTTTTAAAATTTACTAATTTTAAAATTTCCAGAGAAGAACAATGCTCAAACATTTGAATCATAAATTCAAGTTTTTCAGTATTAAAATTACTTAAATCTAAAGATTTTAAAGATTCACAATTATGAAACATATTTTTCATATTTTTTACTTCGCAACAATTCCAATTTGATAAATTTAAACTTTTTAAAGATTTACAATTGTAAAACATTTTATCCATATTTTTTACTTTTTCAACTTTAAAGTTTATTAAATTTAATTCAGTTAAAGAATCACATCTAAAAAACATATTTTTCATATCTTCAACATTTGAAACATCAAAATTTAATAAATCTAAATTTTTTAAAGATGAACATCTATAAAACATATTATTCATAGTTTTGACTTTTCCTGTATTAAATTTTGTCATTTGTAAATTTTCTAATGAACTACATTTACAAAACATATATTCCATATTTTCAACATTATCAGTTAATAAATTAGATAAATCCAAACTTTTGAAATTATTACATCCATAAAATAAAAATTCCATACTTTTAACTTTTGAAGTATTAAATTTTGATAAATCTAAATAATTTAAATTCATACATCCAAAAAACATTGATTTCATATTTTCAACATTATTTGATTCACTATTTGGTAAATTTAATAATTCAAGAGAATAACATTGTGAAAATAAACTTTCCATATTGATAACATTTTGAAGATTAAAATTTGATATATCAATTTTTTTTAATGATAAACAACCAGTAAACATATAACTAATATCAGAAACATTATTTGTTTGGAATTTTGATATATCTATTGATTGTAAGTTAATACAAAAAGAAAACATATTACTCATATCTTTACATTTTAAAGTATTAAAACTACTTAAATCTAAATTTTTTAAAGATAAACAAAATGAAAACATACTGCACATATCTTCAACATTAATTGTATCAAAATTATTTAAATTTAATTCTTCTAAATTATAACAATAATAAAACATTCCATTCATATTTTTTACTTCATTAGTAATAAAATGAGATATCATTAATTTTTTTAATTGATAACAATAACAAAATAGTTCACTCATATTAGTTACATTTGATGTTGAAATTCCACTTAAATCTAAAGAATTTAGTTCTTTGCAATTGAAAAACATTTTATTCATTTTTTTTACTTTTAATACTTTGAAATTCAATAAATTAATAGATGTTAATTTTGAACAATTATAAAACAATTCACGTAAATATTCAGTATTTTCACAGTTAAAATTTGAAAAATTAATTGATATAATATTTGAACAATTATAAAACATTTGAGTCATATCAATTAATTTAACAGCACTTTTATTTTCAAAACTTATTTCTTTTAATGAGTTACAATCATAAAACATACGTTTCATACTGATAACATTTGAAAAATTAAAATCTGATAAATCCACAGATTTTAATGACTGACATTTATAAAATAAATATTTCATATTTTGAACATTATCTGAATTAAAATATGTAAAATCAATTGATTCTAATGAAATACATTTAAAAAACATTTTATACATATTTATAAGTTTATTACTAAAAAATTGAGAAAAAGATATTTTAATCATTGATGAACATTCATAAAAGAGATAATTAGCATTAATTAAAGGTTTCTTAAATTTATATTTAATTATATATTTTCCTTCTTTTTCAAAAGTATGTTGGAATGTAAAATCAATAATTTTATCATTTATATATATTGAACATATTTCTTTTAATTCATTTAGATTATTTTCACCATGAATATTTGAAAATCTTTTTTTAACTTCTTCATAACAATTTAAAATTTGAATTGGTTTTCCAACTTCTTTTGTTGTAATATTAAAAACAGAAATAATTTCATTCTTAATATTTCTTAAATTTTCAAATAATTGTTTATAAGTTATTGAATTCATTATATTTTTTGGAATCAAATTGAATTCTTCTTTAAATGATGAAGAACAAATTAAATTATTGAGATTTATTTGACTAATTATTTCATTTATTTTTGTTTCATATTCTGTTATTAAATTTAATTTAATATAATATATTCCATTAGATTCATTTATTTCTAAAATTTCAAAAGATGAAAAAGGTAAAAAAAGAACTTCTCTTTCATTAGCAAAAAAAGATAAATATTCAATATCAAAATGAGTAGCAAAATCATAATTCATATTTTGTTTTTTTTCTATAATAAATATCACAGGAAGTTCATCATTTATTTGATTTTTTATATTTTTTTCAGCAATAAATATATCTTTTGTAAAAGAAATAAAAGATTTTGAATATATAATTGAACTTGGAATATCATTTTTTTTTATATTTAAATTATTTTTTAATTCATTTAACTTATCTAAAGAAAGTTTAGTAGCATGATATAAATTATCATTTATTGTAATTGGTAATGAATTTAATTTAATTCCTTCAAATAATACATTAATAAAAGGTAAATAATTATCAACATTTCCATCAAATAATTCTTTATTCATTTCATAACAAAAATCTTTATCAACACTATATGCTTTTGCATAATATTTACATAATATTTCAGGAGCAAAATTATTGAAAGAATTTATTTGACTAATTAAATCAAAAAGAAATTTATTATTTTGTGATTTTTCTAATAAATATTGATTAAACTTAATTATTTTTTCATTATGATCCATTTTTATTAAAAGTTTATAATATATGGGAAGAATTAATTTTTCATATGAATCAATTTGTTCAAATTTAAATTTTCCTTTTTTGTTTTTGAATAATTCATTTTTTCCTTTATTATTATCAGATAATATATAATTTAATACATCATTAAAAAATATTTGAATTCCTCCTGAATTAAAAAATGAATTTTCATATATTTCTTTTATATTTTCATTCCATTTTTTAAATCCTTCTATTGAACCTGTAAATATTGTTATTTTAGGTGCAACATTAAATTGATTTAGATTGTTTTTATATACCTTAATGAATTCTCCATAAAGTCTTCCACTTATTATCATATATGTCTTTACAAATTTTATTTGTTTCAATTTTTCAACTACATCTTCAATCTTTTTGCATGTTAATAAATCAAATTCTTTTATTTTTGCTTTATTACTATTAATATAACTTTGATTTTCCTCATTTTCTACATTTGTATCTAACCATATTAGGTAGGGTAGACTTTTATTCTCCATATTTTTATATAATTTTTATTTATATTAATTGTGATTATATATCTTTTTATGAAATAAAAAAGGATTTTTTCTTTTCAAAATTTTTTAAAATGAATAAATTATTAATATAAATATAAAATTACGATATATATCTAAAAAATCTATAACCTTTTTCATATTTTTTTTATGAGTTAAAAAAATTTAATTCTTCTTTAATAAAATAGTTAAATACCCTTATAAAAAAATTAATTATTTCTATTTTACTTCAATTCCTGTTATCTCAAATAAAAAATTATTTTTTAATTAAATAACTTAATTATAATATAAATTAAAAAAATGATTGAATTAGAAGGTGAAGAATTTAATTTAGAAGCATGTATTCAATTTACATTACTTCAAAAAATTTTGATTAAAATGGCAAAAAGAGAAAAAGAAATGGAGAAAAAAATAGAATACTTAGAAAAAAAATTAGATAAAACTGACTTAAGATTTGAAAACATAGAAAATAATATTTTAAACTTATCAGAACATAAACCAATCACAACAACAATAATAGAAAAAGTAATTGAAAAAAGAAAATCAGAAGATGAAGAAGAATTAGAAATAGATGATAAAATTGATGATAAAATAGATGATAAATTAGATGATAAAATAGATGAAAATAATATAAATTCAATAAATAAACAAAAAGAATATAAAGAAAAAGATATAAATCGTAGTTCAAAAAGAGAAAAAAGTTTGAAAGAAAAAAGTTCAGATGATGAAAAAGAAGAAAATGAAGATGAAAAAAAAACAGAAAGAAAAGTAGAAAGAAAAGTAACTTTTAAAAAATCAGAAGGAAAAGATATAAATGAAAATGATGAAAAAGATACTTTTAGTACATATCAAAATATAAATAATGATACTATGAGTGAATTAGGTTTAAAGTCTGATACACAAGATGTAGAAATTGAAAGAATAATTAATTCATTACCAAATAATTTTGGATTAGAAAATAAATTAAATGAATCAAATGATAAATATAAATTAAAAACTTTTCCAGAATTATTAACTTTATTTAATAAAAGAATTCATGCTTGTGAAAAAGGAATTAAAGAATTACACAGAGTATCAAAAATACATAATTTATTAAATAATAATATAAATAAAAATAAAGAAAATATTGAAAGTAATCATAAAGAAATTGATGCTATAAAAAAAAATATTCATGAAATAGAAATTAGGGCAAAACAATCTAAAAATGAAATGGATCAAATTAGAGTTAAAGTTGAAGATTTTAATATTTATGATTTAGTTAAAGATAATGGAGATGGTAATTTAGATGCAAGTAAACTTTTAATTATGGCACTTGAAAAAAAAGTTTTTAAAAAATTTGAACAAAATGATGAGAAATATAAAATATTAGATGAAGATGTTACTAAATTTAAAAATGATTTTAATGATTTGATTAATTCTTTAGATTCTATAAAAAAAAAAATAGAATCAAATGAATCTAATGAAGAAATACATAATGAATTTAATGAATATAAAGAAAAGATGACTGATTATTTAACTAATTTAAGTAATAGAATTAATAGTTTAGGTACTGGAAATGTAAATGAAGTTAATAATGGAAATAATGGTTTTGATGAAGAAAAAGTTAAAAATTTACTTAATGAATCTTTAAAAGAATTAGAAGATAAAATGATGTCAAATATGAAAGAAAATATTGAAGAAACGAAAAAAAAAATATTAGAAAATCATGATTCATCAATGCAAGATAATATAAATATGATAAAAAATCTTTCAAAAAAAATAAAAGAAATAGAAAAAATATTAGAACAAAAAGTAAATGAACCAACAGTAATAGAAATGAATGAAAAAATAAAAAAAATAGAAGAAGAATTAAAACAAAAAACAAACAAATATACTTTTGAAGAATTAAATGACAAAGTAACAATATTAGATGAAAAATCAAAAGATATATCATATAAAATGGAACAAATGAATGAATTAGCAGATAAATTAAGACAAGAAAATTCAAATATAGTAAGAAAAATAGAATATTTAACAGGAGAATATGCGAAATTAGCATATGGTCCAGTCGGAGAAACAACATCAACAAAGAGAAAAAGTATATTTGACACAAGTAATTTTATTGATACACAAAAATTCTTAGAATCAACAAAAATAATTCATAAAAAATTAGACTTTTTAAAATCAAATGTTGATACAATTCAAAAGAATATTGATGATATATTAGAAAGATTAAAATCTACACCAACTGAAGATGATTTTATACAATATCAAAATTTACTTAAATCTATGATTGAAGATTTAAGATTATCTTGTAATAAAAGATACTCAGATAAAATTGATGTACAAAAAAGTTTCAGATATATTGAAACACAAATTAAAAATTTAAATGAAAATTATAAAAGAGAAGGAGAAAGTTGGTTACTTGCAAAAAAACCTTTATCAAATTTCTTATGTGCATCATGTGAAAGTGTAATAAGAGATATGAATACAAAAAATGAATATATACCTTGGAATAAATATCCTCAAAGAGAAGAAAATGCAACTAAATATAGAATGGGACATGGATTTAGTAGAATGTTACAAATGGTAAATACTGATTTATTAAGAAGTCAAGAAAATAAAGAAAAAAATTATAATTCAGATGATGAAAAAATTAATAATTTAAATGAATTAAATAGAACAATTGAAAATAAAAAAGTTAGATTACCTTATGTTAATCAGAGAGGACATACTAATAGTATTAATGTTGATAGTAATAGTAGTTTAATGGGAGGGAAAAATAGTAGTGGAAGTATAAATAAAAGTGCTGTTTTGAATAATACTAATAATAGTAATATTAATAATAATAATAATAGTGGAAATGAGGCAACTATTAATAATGAAAGTAATCAACCTAAAGTTATTAGAATTTATAAAGTTAATAAGAATAATCAAGGTAATGAAGAAGGAGATGTTGGAAATTTATATAGTAAGACTGATCCTTCTTTGTAATTTTGTTTTTTTTTTTTTTTGGGTTAGGAAAGATTATTAATTATTATTATTAATGTTTATTTTTATTTTAATTTTTTTTTCTTTTAATTAATTTTTATTCGTTTTTATTATAAATTTTTTTTTAATATTATTTTATATATACATTTATTTATTTTATTGGATTTAGAATTTCATTTTTTATCATTGAATATTTTTCATGAACTTCTTTTTCTTCATTTTTTGCTTCAATTAGTATATTTATATATTTTTTAATTAAATATAAAATATATTTCTTTTTAATTAAGTAAATTAATATTCTTTTAAAAGGTCTTTTTTTAATTATTTTGATTATTAAATTTGTTAAAAGTAAAATTGGAATATCATTTATTTTCTTTTTTAACTTTTCATCTTTATATTGACTAATTAAAAATTCAATTGTCTTATTTTTATTATTTAAATATTTATTATTATTTTTTAGAATATATGATAGAATAATTTTTTCTAAATAATCTTTATATAAAATTGATTTAACTTTACTTTTTATTTTATTTATTTTATCATTATCTTTATTTATTTTTTGAAAAACATTGAAAAAAGAATTTAAAATAATTTGATTATATTTTTTATTTACTTTGTAAAATTTAATATAATCTTTTAAAAAAAGAAAACATTTTAATTTTAATTTTTTCTGATGAAAAGCAGTAGAAATAAACATTTTCTTTTGAATAATCATTTTTCTTAATTTTTGCTTTTTACATTTTCTAAAAAAAGAAAGTATTTCTTTATACTTAAAAGCAAATAATTTTTTTTCAAAATCTTTATTTAAATAATAATAAATAATGTGGGGTAAACTTGGAGAATCTAAAAATTTATGAACTTTATATCTCATTAAATCAATATAATTTTTTTTTAAATTTAAAATATAAATTTTTTTGAATTTTGATAAAAATACTTTAAAAGCTTTTTCTTTAATAAGAAAATTTTCAAAACCTTTAAAAACTTTTCTTATTAATTTTTCATAATAATGATTTCTAGCATAAAAAATTATTTTTTTATATTTTACTTTCTTTTTAATTCTGCCAAAAAATTGTTTAAAAATAGGTTTTTTTTTAATATTTTTCATTTGTTTATATAATCTTCTTAAATTTGAAATATGTTGGATTTCTCTTTTTATTTTTTCAATAATTCTTATTTTATATAATTTTATTACTCCATAAACTATATTACAAAAATTATTCTTTATTGTTTTCATTTTTTTATATTTTTCATATATTTTCCTTTTTGTATTTTCAATATAAAACATATTAGCAATAATATTTTTTTTTCTTTGTTTGATTAACCCTTTACAATCTTCAATAAAATATTTAAATCCAATTTTCATTTGATTTTTCCTTATTGAAATATTTAAATTTAAATTTGAATTAATTTTTCTTTTTGTTACAATGAAAAAACTTTTATATATATTATATTTATTAACTGCAAATTCTTTTAATTTTAAAATCTTTTTAGATAAAAAAAAATCAAAAAATTTTCTATATTCTTTTTTCATATTCATTTGAACATATTTTAACTTATTTATTGATAATTTTAAAACACTTCTACTTTCATTTAAAGCTTGTTTTAAAAAGATTTGAAAATAAAATTTTTCAATATTTCTATATTCCATATATTTTAAATAAATTTCTGTTGTTGTATTTTTAATAAATCTTTGAAAACCATTTATAATAAATTTTCTTGTTATAAAATTTTTTTTAGTATTCAATATATGTTCTTTAAATAAAAGAGTAAAAACTTTTATTTTTCTTCCTCTATCAAAATATTCTATTATATCACAATATTTTTGTAATTTTTCAATAAAAAAATCTTTTAAAATTGAAAATGCCATATATTTATAATTTAAAACATTCCTTTTTCTCATTTGAATAAATTTATGATAAAATTTTAATTTGTTAAAATATGTTTTTTTCAAATTAAATTCAGTCTGATAAGTTAATTTTTTTAGATTTTTCATTTTTATTTTTTCCTTTTCTACTCTAATATATAAAGAAGGTTTTGATTGAAGAACTAAAGCCTTTTTTATTGGTTGAGTCTTCTTTACTCCATTTCTTATCATTTAATTTAAATGTATATTTTATAAAAAAAATTTCAAAATATTTAATTTTAATTTTAGAAAAAATATAAATTTAAAAAATTGTTTATTTATAATTAAATTATAATTATTTTAATTTTCTTTTAATTTTTTCTTTTGAAAACTTAATGATTCATTTTTTTCATTTTCTTCATTTAAATGTTTAATTTTTGTTTCTGATTTAGCATTAATAGACTCATTATTTATATTTGAATTTTGAATTTTCTTTTCATAAGTACTTGAATGACTATTATTTACAATAGAAGTTTTGGCAGGAGTTTTTAAATTATTATTATCTTTAGTAGGATCTAATAAAATTAAAACTTCATTAAATTTATCACAAAAATTTTGTAAATCATTTAAACTTTCAAAATGGATTTTAATTGCATTATTATTTAATTTTAATTTATTATCTTTATTTTTTTCTTTTTCCTTATTTTCATTTTCATAATTATAAATTCTACTTAAGAAAACTAATAATTTATCAATTTTTTTGTTTTCAATATTTGAAAGATTTGGTAAAATATTTCCTTGAAATAAAACATTCTTTGTTCTATTATTTCTAAAAACTAAATAATATGAAAATTTATTATTTAAATTATATTTTTCAATTGACATTTTCCCATTTCCATTAGAAACATATTTTTTTTCTATCCAATTATAAATGTAAAAAGATTCTACATTAATATCAATAATTTTATTATCATTTTTTACGTTAATTTCAGTTTTTTCTTTGTTTTCATTATTTGAATTTCCAATTATTGGAACTTCTTCTTCTGGGTCAAAACTTCCTTCACTTTCTTCATCATCTTCATCTTTAAATTGACCTTCATTTTTAGAATTGAAATTAAAAGAAAGTATTGAGTTTTCACTATTAAATATTTGATTTTTAATATCATTTGTTGATTTTGCATTATTATTTATTGATATTGAATTAAATGGAGATTGATTATTATTATTAAAAGGATTAAATATCTTATTATTATTATTATTAAAAGGATTAAATATTTGATTATTGTTATTATTAAAAGGATTAGTAATTTTATTATTTTCATTATTAAAAGGATTAAAAATTTTATTAGTATCATTATGAAAAGGATTAGGTATTTTTTTATTATTATCATTATTAAAAGTATTATTTGTTTTATTATTATCATTATTAAAAGGATTAATTATTTTATTTTTATTATCATTATTAAAAGGACTAAGTATTTTATTTTCATTATCATTATTAAAAGGATTAAGTATTTCATTATTATTCTCATTATGAAAAGGATTAGGTATTTTTTTATTATTATCATTATTAAAAGGATTAGATTTTTTATTATTATTTTCATTATTAAAAGTATTATTTGTTTTATTATTATCATTATTAAAAGGATTATTTATTTTATTAGTATCATTATTATTAATTCCAAAAGGATTAGTTGAAGAAACATTTAAATTTTGGAAAGGATTAACAGAAGTATTATAAACTTGAGTAAAAGGATTAAAAGTATTATTATCTTTTTTACCTTCAGTAGTTGGTCCTGTTTCCTTAGTAAAATTTTCAACTTTATTTAAATCTGAAAAATTAGAATTATTATTATTTGAATTTAACAATTTTGTTTTAGAATCATTTAAATTTTTTTCTTCTTCTTTTTTTAAATAATTTTTTAATTCATTTTCTGGAGTTACTTTAATTTTGCGCGAAGAATCATTTATATCTTTAGGATCAACTATTACTTTTGCTTCAATTATTTTTAAAAATTGACGAGAATTTGGATTTTGTTCTGGATTATTATTACTCATTGTATTTGAAGATGAAATCATTTCATTATAATTTCTCTTTTTGATGTTATGATTAAATAAATTTCGTGACATTTAAATTTATTTAATTTATAAAAGTTAGTTTAGAGAATTTATAGAATTTTTTATGATATTTATTTAAATTTTAAAAATTTAAATATATTTAATTAAGTGTTTCAATTTGAAAAAAAAAATAAAAATACATTTTAAAAAGAATATAATTTAAATGATAAAAAATTTAAAAATAAAAAAATAAAAATAAAAAAAGGAAAAATTATTATATTTTATTTTTCAACAACAAATGCAAACAAAAAAAAAGTACCAAGCAAATATAAACAGAATTACAATGTGATACATTAGAATTCAATCAGAAAAAAAATTACAATTCATAAGATTGAATTGGTAAAATGAAAAATCTCTTTTATTAAAGGAAAAAAAAGAAAAAAAAATTAAGAAGAAATTATTAAAATTAGATTTAAAAATAAATGTTGAAAGAATTGAAATAATATATTTATATAAAGATTAGATTTTAATTAAAAGCTTTTTCTTTGTAATTTTTTAAATATAGCAAAATAACTTTTAATTGAATACTTTATATAATTTAAATAATACAATTTTTATATAAAAAAAATATTAAAATAACAATTTAAATTAAACTTTTTTAACTTAAAATAAAACATAAAAATTCTTTTTATATTTAAACAAAAACCAAAAAAATAAAACCTAATATCTAAAAATCATCCCCATCATTAATATTATCTTCAATTTTCATATTCTTAATTAATTCCTGAACCCCAGAAGTTTTTTCAATATAATAAGGATCATTCATAACATTAACCAAAAATTCATCTCTCTTCTCTAAATAAGCCTTAATCATATTATCACTACAAGCAACACAATTTTTATTTCCATTAAACCTAAAACAATTCATATTATAATCAATTAAATTTCCTCTAATTTGATGAGGATAATCTAAATCAGAATTTCCTTTATTTAAACTAGCATTAATACAACTCATTCCTAATTCAATAGCTAAACCACTACAAATCATACTAACACCTGGTCTAGAAATTGTACATTGTTGATCTAAAGTTCTACTTCCACTTGTATCACTTGGAGTAACAATATCAGTACAAAAATAACATCCTAATTTATTTTCATTATTACCATGTCTCATAATTAAAAATGAATCAAAACCAATTGCAGCAGTAATTACTATTTTATTATAAGCTTTTGCTATTAATGTTGGATACCATCTACTTTCTCTTGAATCAGTTAATAAAAATATTATATCATGTGATTTTATTTGTTCTTCTAATAATGTTAAATTTTTTATATAATCTTCTTTTGATTTTTCATCTATTAAAGTACGACCTGGTAATGGAATATTTATATTAAAACCATTTGAGTTTGTTAAAGGGAAAATTTCTTTTAATTTTTTTGGTGCTAAAATTGCTTTGTAATTCTCACTTGTTGAATCATTGAAATTATATAAACTTTGTCTTACTGGATTTGAATATGATACTTTACCATTATCCATAAATGTTATATTTCTTGCACCCCATCCTAATAAACATCTTGATACATGACATCCTAAAGTACCGGAACCAATTAATAAATATTTCTTTTCTTTTATTATTTGAGTATTTAAACCAGGACACATTCTCCATTTCATTAAATTTATATTTAAATCTACTGCATTTTCTGCTATTGTTTCTGAGTTAAACATTTGTTTTAAATCTACTGTTATTATTTCTAATTTTTGAGTCGTTTCTTTTAATTCTGTAATTTTGTCTTTTATTGGAATTAATTTTATATTTTCTAAGGATAATGTTAAATATTTGTTTTGAGTTTTGTTTATTATTATTTCTGTTATTGTTTCTTTTTGATTTTCATATAGGGAATTTTTTATTAATGTTGGTATTGATGTTTGTGTTGTCGTTAAGTCATTTAGTAAAATTGTATTATCGTTTAATAAATAATAGTAATGTTCATTTACTATATTATTATTTTTTTCTGTATGTTCATCTATTAATTTTTTTAATTCTTCATTTGGATTTTCAATTGAAACTTTTTTAATTTTATATTCAACATTTTTATTATGTAAAAGAATAAATCTATATCTAAATAAAAATGTTTTTAAATCACCATATATAAATAAAATAAAATTATATTTTGTTGAATTATCTTCAATTTCTTTTAGAACAACATCAATATTTTTTAATTGTTCAAAACCTTCAATTGTACTATAATGAACTAATAATCCATTTAAATTATATAATTTTCCAGTGACTTGAGGATTTTTTGAAGGATTAAATGAAAAATCTTCAAAACGAATAAAAACATTATTATCTGTTGTTTCATAAAAAGCTGTTATTTGTTTTAATGCATTTTCATATTTGTATTCATCTAATATTTTTTTTTGATATTCTGTGTAAAATCCTAGTGTTAACATTACTTTAGGATGAAGCATTGATATTTTGGTTGACATTTCTAATTTTAATATTTATTATTTTTTTTATTTTGAATTTGTATTTTTTTTTTGATATATTTTGATTTAAATAAAATTTATTTTTATATATTTTTATATATTTTATACTTTTCTCCAAATAAAACACTTTGTACAATTTAATAAAATAATAAAAAAAATAATAATTAAATAAATATATTAAAAAAAATATATCTGTAAATGAGTATTGGATATTGTTTTTAATCTTACAAGTATTAAAACTTAATTAAATATAAAATAATTTAATTATTTCTTCTGTTTAAAAAAGAGAATATAATGGTGTATATCATCACATAAAGAAATAATTAAAAATACTTACATATTATTATTATTATTGGAAATTGAAATCATACATATAAAAAAATATATAAGATAAATTTCAATTTAGTATATAAAAGATAATGTCAAATACAAAAGAAAATATTTCTATTCATAAAAATTTAATTAAAATAAATTTAACTGAGTGTTCTATAAATGAAAATTTAAAATATGATTCCCCAAAAAAAAAAGAAAAAGATATTGAAATTAAACAAAATATTTTAGAGAAAAAAGTTAAAAGAAATAAATCAAAAACACTCAAAAAAAATTCAAAAGATAATAATTCAAAAAATAAAATAATTCAAAAAATTTTCAGTGATTTTAAATTAAGTTCTCCATTATATAAAGAATTTAATCAATTTACAAAAATTGAAAAAAATATAAAAAATTATTTATATTCACACTATACGCAATTAGCAAAAGATGTAAGAAACATTTTTTCTCAATACTTTATTTTAAATTCTAATAATTTTGAAAAATATAATAGAACATTACAATTATGTGACCAATTTGAAAGAATATATAAGGAGTTTGATAATAAATCATTTATAAAAGAATCAAAAAATCATATTGATATAAAAAAAAGATTTAATAAATTAAAAAAGGAATTTCATTCAACTTTAAATAATCAAGAAAATAATAATACAAATATTTATCAATCTAATAAATTTAAATTATCATTTAGAGAAAATAATTTTAAATCTAATATTAAAGATATAAAAAAATTTAAAATTAATTTAGCCAAAAAAATTAGGAATTTAACACAAGAACAAAAAAAAGGAATTAAAAATATAATATCAGGAAATCATATTGATATTAATAATACAAATAATGTAATGGAATTAGATATTAATAAACTTTCAGAAAATGAATTAAAAACTCTAGAAAAATATGTAAATAAATGTATATGTGAAAAAAATGAACCATCTATTTCAGAAACAAATACTAATTATATAAGTCCAAAAGATGAGGAAATGTTTAATGATATTTCTGAGTCAATTTCAAGTGAAGATGAATATTAATTATTTATATATTAAAATAAATCAATTATATATTTTTATTTATCTTATACAAAATAAATTTTTTGAAATATGTTTTTAAATATCGAACAAAACTATAATCTTGGAAAATTAGGTATAGAATTAATATATATAAATATAATTATTATTATTTGTATAATTAATTTTATTAAATTAAATTTTTATATTTTATTTAATCATATAATTTCAAATTAATAGACAATATTTTTTATAATATTTTTTAAACCAATTTACTTATATAATTTTGAAAAAAGATAAAGATCATTATTAAGAACTAACTTAATTAATTATTAAATTTTTTAATTTAAATTAAATTTTAAATAATTTAATAATTATTATTAAATAAAAAGTAATTCTAATTTTTTTCACTAATTAAAAAATAAAAATATTAATTTTTAATATGATTAAAAATATTTTAATATATTAAATAAATTAATATTTTTTTTAAAAATATCATTTATTTCATAAAATAAAAGTTGAAAAAATGTTATCTCTCGAAACACAAGAAATATCTAAAAACTATTTCTTTGAAACAATTAATAATAAAAAAGAAAAAAAAAATTCAAAAATAAATATATCAAAAACATTAATGGAAGCAGAACAGAAAAAAGATCCAAAATATAAAACAGAATTATGTAAAACATTTTCAGAAACAAAACAATGTCCTTATGGTTCAAAATGTAGATTTGCACATGGAAAAGATGAATTATTTTCAAAAAATAAAGGAAATAATTATAAAAAAAAAGAATGTAAATCATTTTCTCAATTTGGTTTTTGTACTTATGGTTCTAGATGTAGTTTTAAACATGATGAAAGAAAACTTCAAAATATAAATTTGTCTTTTTATTATAAAAAAATTTTTATTATTAATAACTTTGAACCTTTAGCTCATAGATTAGATATTTTTATAAAAATAACATCTCAAAATAATAAATATAATAAATTTAGTAGTTCTTCAACTAGTGAAATTAGCAGTGATGAAGATAATAATATAAATAAAAATAATAATAATATTAATAATAATTTTTATAAAGAAAATTATCATTATTTTAACAATTATTATCCAACTTTTTCAATATTTGAATAGGTAAGATAAAAATCAATATTTTATTAATGATATTTATTTATTTATTTATTTTTTTCCATAATTGGAATTTGTTAATATTATATATTGTGAATTATTTAGGTTAAATCATATTATATATATTATTTTTTTTCCATCAAGAACTTAGTTTAATGTTTAAATTTAAATGTAATGATAAGCAATAGATAAAAAAATACTCTTTAAAAAAACAATAATTTATTTATTATTATTCATTATAATTTATTTATTCATAAATAAGGTTTAATATTAAACAAATAAAATTAAAAAAAAAATATTTATTCCAAAATATAAATGAAATATAATTTCCTTCTTCAACTATTTTTCCTAATATTAATATCATGTCAAAACACAAGTAAAGATAATACAAATGAAGCATATGATCCATTTAATATGACAAATTCAGAAATGGATAAATTAATGGCATGTTCATTTATAATGACATATAAATTCCAAAAAGATAAAGACATAATTCAAAATACAATTCAAAGATTTAATTCATCACTCCAAGAAAAAGCGCAAGGAAAAATATTTACTGATATATTTGAAAAATGTACAGATTCAATTGAAGAAAAAACTTATTCTCAATTTATTAAAAATTTAATTGTTATTCAACAACCAGAATATACAAATGATATTGAAAAATTAGTTGATATTGATTATTCAAAATATACTGAAGAATCTAATTTAGATTTAACTATGGAACAACAAATTCTTGCTTATAAATTTCAAAAAGTTAAAAATTTATTTCAACAAAAAATGAATAATCCTAATCAAGAAGGAAATGAAAATTATGTTAGTAATACTTATGATATTACTAAAATTCCTAATTATATTAAAATAAGTTTGTTTATTGGAGTTTTTGGAATTTTATTTATTGGAAGTTTTTATGCTTTAAAAAAATTGACTTATAAACCTGAAAAAAAGAAAAAGAAGAAAAATTAAGGAATATTTGATTTATTTAAAAATAAGATTTTTTTTGAATTTTGTATTTAATTGTTTTTTTTAATTTTTTATTTTAAATAAAAATAATAATATTATAATAATAATATTAAAAATATAAAATGTCTGGGAGATTTATTCTTAATGAAGTTGATAATTTTATTTTTATTCAAAATACAATTAATAAAAATAATAAATTATTACTTTCTATTTCAAAAATAAATGCTGAGATTTATTTATTAAATGAAGAAACTTCAAATCAAATTTATATGAATAATCATTATTCAATTTATGGTATTATGGGAATTATTAATATTTGTTCAGTTCCTTGTTTAATTGTTATTACTAAAGCATTAGATTTTACAAAAGGACAAAATAAAATATTAAAGATTATTGAAATAAAAAATATAATACTAAATAAAAATATTGATAATCAAAAAAAAATTGATATTGAAACAAATTTTAAAATTTATTCAGATAATATTATTTATTTACCAATTTTTTTCTCAAATGATTTTGATTTATCAAATCCAATATCAAAAGTAATAGAAGAGAAAAATAATTTTTATTTATATAATTTAAATATGTTAGAACCTTTATTATCTCAAAAAAATGATATTATAATATCATTTTGTTGTAAATGTATAAAAGGTTATATCGGATTTTTTAATAGGAAAATACAATATATAGATATTAAATTTTATTTCATATCTAGGAAAAATATAATTAATCAAGAAAATGAGATTTATCAAAATGAAATAATCTTTGATTTATTAAATGGGGATCAATTTAGTATTGTTGTTTATTCAATTTTTAATAATTCAGAATCAAATCCTTTTAATCTTGAAAAAATGAATAAATTAAATTTAATATCAGCAACTTTTGTAACAGATAATATGAAATTATTAGATGATGAAATTAAAAAGAATTATGTTACAATAAATATTGATCAAATAGATATTAATAAAGAAATAGAAAAAATAGGTTATAATTATAAAAAAACTACTCAATTTTTTACTACTTCTTTTTATAGTGAAACTAATTGCTTACAAAAAAGTGATTGTATAATTATAAGTAGTAAAAGTAATGAAATGATTCAATTACTTAAGATAGTAATTTTTCAAAATGTATTAAATTGTTTTCAAAAATTTAACATACCAACTGAATCTCAAACTGATTTTTATGTATATTTCAATGCAGTAAAAGAAACACCTAAAAAAAGTTATTTAGATTTAGTAAATGATATAAAATTTACACTAGAATTAAATAGATTTATAAGTGAATTAAATAATAATTTAGAACAAAAACTTATAGAAAATAAAACAAATGAATTATCAAATTTTATAAAAGAACAAAAAGAAATAGATATAAATACTATAAAATTATATATTTTAACATTTAATTTAGCAGCAGCATCATCAGATTATGTTAAAACAGATAGAGCAGATTTTAATATAGAAAATTTATTATTTCCTGAAAAATATAAAGAATATTTTACAAATGACAATTCACCTGAATTTTATTGTATTGGTTTCCAAGAAATAGTAGAATTAAATGTGCAAAATATAATATTTAAATCAAATAATTCATCAGTAAATCCTTGGATACAAAAAATAACAAATATTCTTTTTAATAAATGTAATTATCAATTAATAGCAAAAACTAGTATGGTTGGAATTTTATTATTAATTTTTACTAAAAGTTCACTTGTTCCTTTAATAAGTGAATTAAATATTTCAACTTGTAAAACAGGATTTGCAATGGGTATGCTTGGAAATAAAGGATATTGTATTTGTCAATTTAATTTTAACGGGAAATATTTTGGTTTTTGTTCTGGTCATTTATGTGCTGGTGATACTAAAGTTAATTTAGATCAAAGACAAAAAGAGTTAAAAAGTATTTTTGAATTTACTAATAATTATTTTAAGAAAAATAAATTTATTTCTAATGATTATTTTTTTATTTTTGGAGATTTAAATTTTAGAGTTGATTTTTCTAAAGAAGATATAACTAGAGATAATAGTGTTGAACAAAGTGAAATATCTTTATATAAAGATATATTGTTTAAAAGAGATGAATTGAATAATTTTCTTATTGATTATAATTTTATTAAAGAAGGGAATGTTAAATTTTTTCCTACTTATAAATATATTAAAAATACTAACAAATATGATTTTAGTAAAAAACTTTCTGCTTGGACTGATAGAATTTTATTTGGAAATAGTGAATTAAGTTCTTTAAATCAAATTTTCTATGATGATATAAAAGATATTAATATTTCTGATCATAAACCTATTTGTTCTTTATTTGAAATTAAATTAAATAATAAATAAAAATTATATTTTTTAATTAATAAATATATATTAAAAAGGTAATAATTTAATTTGAAAAAAAAATTATTTTTATTATTTTTTTTCCTTGTAAAATATTAAATTTTATTTTAAAATATGGATGAAAATAATAAAAATGAGATAATAGATTCAGAAAAAAAAGAAAAAAATGAAGAAGAAGAAAAAAAAAATGAAGAAAAACAAAACGTAGAAAAAAATGCACAATTAGAATGTGAATATATAAAAAATCAAGATTTATATATAAAATTAAATGAAAATGAATCAGAAACACAAGACATAACAAATGATATGCAAAATATATTAAATTCTTTAAAATTAGGTGAAATAATTCAATCAGAAGATTTTAAATTTTTAGATACTATGAGTGCAATTGAATTAAATCATTATAAAATGGATCCTCATTTTGAAAATGAAAAAGTTGAAAATTGTAAAGTTAAAATAGAAAAAAAAATTGTTAAAGAAATGAAAGATTTAAATTTAGAAGAAACATTTATTTTAATTGATGAATTATTTAAAAGAGAAATTACTTGGATTCATGGTGGTCCTGTATCACAAAATATTTTTGAATTAATATATTTTTCACATGAAGATATTAATAAAGTAAGTAATAAAATTAATCCTTGTGTTTTTGAAGTTTATTTAGATTCTATTATTCAAATTATTTATTTAGTTTATAATTCTTTATATAATTGTTGTTGTTTTAGAGAAGAAGATGTTAATATTGCATTTTATCAAAATGCTCAAAATATTGAAAGAAAAGATATTTTTAATGATATTAAATATATTGAAAAATATTTACATGAACAAAGTAATTCTGATAATAAAAAGAAAATATCTCAAATATTAAATAGATTTCATATTCAAAAAATTATTATTAATTTATTAAGTGAACAATTTGATAAAAATAATTTAAGTCGTTTTGATAATTTAATTGTCCATGTAAATGAATTAAAAAATGAAATTAATTTAATTGATTTTACAATATCAAATGAATTAAAATCTCAAAATTTAATTGATTTGAATATTTATTTTGATAAAAATTTACATAAAATTTTTCCATTATTAGGTAGTCATAAAGTTGGTATTATATTTGATGAAAAAAAAACAATAATAAAAATACAAGAATTTATAGACTCATTAACATTAATTTGTAATATTTATCAACAAACAAATATTTATCATATAAAACATTATTTACAAAAAATTAATCAAAACTCTCCATCATATATAATAAGAGAAATATTAGATATTAATTTATTTCCAAATAATAATAATTTAATATTTGGAAAAATTGATTATAAAGAAATTTTAATCGAAAATTTAAAAGGAATAAAAATTAATTTATCACAAAATGAAGATTCAGAATTAATAGATTATATAATATCTTCACATAAAGAATTATGTAAAATTGAATTAAAGAATAAAGCAAGAAAAATAAGAGAAGCAAAAGATTTAATGGATACTTTAACTGCAGTAACAATTGAAGGTCATAAAAAAGAAAATGAAAAATCAAAAAATTCAAAAGGTAATCAAAATTCTTTAATAAATTTTCTTTTAATTAATGATTTAAAAACAATGTTAAATTTAATTTTAACTAATTTTTCAATTGAAATGTTTAAAATTGATGAATGTGATTATATTTTTTTTGTATGTGAAACAATTGTTAATTATTTAAGTATGCATTCTTATATTTTAATTTCCAAATTTGCTGAAAAATTATTAAAAGAAGAAAATATTGCAAATAGTCAATTAAAAAAGAAAATGTCTCAATTTCAAAAAATGTTAATTGATGAATCTTATATTTTTAATGCTTTAAAAAATACTTTTAATGGTTTAAAAGGATTAATGTTTTATTTAAAGAAAAATAATTTAATTAAATTTCCTAATTTAAATGAAAAAGAAAAAATATTGAGAATTAATAATAGATTTACATATTTTAAAAATTGTGGAATGTTTATTAATTTATCATATGAGAACTTTGAAAATAATTATAATTCTGAAATTGAAAATGAAGATTTCTTTAATATTGCAAATGAAAGTATTAAAAGTGCAACTAAATATTTATCTGAATTAAAAAATGCAGAAATTAAATTAAGAGAAACTCTTTTATTTGATAATGATTATTTAAATAATTTAAGTAAAGCTATTATTTCTAATAGTTTACTTTTTGGAAAAATTAAAAAATTTGTTGCAAATGAAGAAAATAAAGGAAAATATTTAAATATTATAATTAATATGAAAAAATATGATACATTTCTTCCTATTTTAGAGATAAAAAGTTAAATAAACAATAAAAAATAAGTTAAATAAAAAAAAATGTTTTTCTAAATTTTTTGTATTTATTATTTATATAAATAAATATTGTAAATTTTAATTTGATTTTAATTCTTTTTGTGTAAAAAGATGAAGAAGAAATATTTGTATTTTACTTCTAAAACAAATTAATAATAATGGAACAATAAATAAAACAATAAATAATCCTCTATAAAGTCCTTTATTAGTTAAAATATTAATAGGTTTTACATCACTATTAACTTTATTAGTAATTAACTCAAAAATTGATTTAAATTCAATTTTATTTTCATCTTTAAATTGATATGAAATACTATAAGGTAATAAAGAAACTAAAAAAAATTGTTTATCATATTCTTCTCCACATAAATTAGGAATTTTTTTTTTATTTGTTTTAAAATCATATTCACTAAAATCATCAACATTAATATCTTTATTTATATTTTTATTTATTATATAAATATCATTACAAATAATTGATATTTTAAAATTTATTCCTAATGAACCAATAAAATGAACCAAAATTTTATAATAATGATTTTCTATTAATGAATCTTTATTTACTTTTAATAAAATTTCTTCATTTAATTTTGTATTTAATTTTATTTTATTATCAGGAAGAATATTTTTTATTTCTGTTTCTTGTTCCGAAAATAATAATATTGAGGAAAATATTAAAGTAAAAAAATTTATTTTCATTAAAATTTTAAATGTAAGTAAAGAATAATAATATTTTAATATATAAAAATGAATAATTTTTAATTTAAATTTTTTTATTTTCTATTACCAATTTTTGGTTTATATCCAACAGATGATTTTGAAATTTGTTTTTTCTTTCCTCCACTAATATAATTTATTTTTTCAATTATAATTTTATTATTATTATTATTTGAACCTTTTGATGAAATAATTTTTACTTTTACATTATTATTATTATTTAAATTATTATTATTATTATTTTTAATATTATTATTTGATAACATTTTATGACTTGGTCTGGCACTTTCTGCTCTTATTTTAACTTTATTTTTATTGTCTAATTGTATTTTATTATTTTCTATATTTTTAATTTTATTACTATGATAAGCATTATTATTATTAATAAGATTATTATTTGGTCTATTATTATTAACTAAATTATTTGGAACTTTTCTTCCACTTGAAGGTCTTACTTTATTATTTGGTTGTTGAATATTATTTATTTGAATATAATTATTGAGATTATTATTATTATAATTTTGATTAATATTATTATGATGAATATTATTATGATGATTATAATTATGTTGATTATTATTATTTTGTAAATTATTATTATTTTGATTATCTATATTATTATTATTACTTTGATAAATATTATTTTGATATCTATTATTATAATGTGGATTTTTATGACTTTGACTATGATTTATTACTATTTTTTTTTGTTCCTTATTTTTACTTTGAAATGAACTTGAAGGTCTTTTTATATTTAAGTTATTTTTAGCAGGATTATTAATTAGATTATTTTGTTTATTTATATGATTATTTCCTTTATTAGTATTTTCTTTATTAATTTCCTTATTAACTGCTTTAAAAAAACCAGCTTTTTTAGTTTCAAATTCATCATTCATCATCATTTCATTTTCAACATTATACATTTTTTTATGAGGTAAAATTTTATTAATATCATTTAATTTCTTAGGAAATTTAATAGTTTGAATTAAATCAACTTTATATATCTCATTTTCATTTCCATTAATTTTTTTAATATCATTCATTTTACTTCTAATAACATTTAAACTTAATAATTGATCACAAGAAGGTCTTTTTTCAGGATCAACAATTAACATTTTAGAAATAACTTTACATAAATCTTTAGAATACATTTTATTAACAGGTTTATAAACACCTTTTTGAATATTATTAAATAAATTAATAAGAGAAGTTCCTCTAAAAGGAGGTGATAAATTACACATTTCATAAATAATACAACCAACACTCCAAATATCAGTTTTATAATTATATGATTGTTCAGTCCAAATTTCAGGTGAAGAATAATATGGTGTTCCAGTATGTGTATTTGCACTTCCTATTTTTGATAATTTACTTACATTTAAATCTCCTATTTTTATTAAACCATTTTTCATTAAAAATATATTTGCACTTTTTAAATCTCTATGAATAATATTATTATCATGTAAAAATTTTAATCCTTGAAGAATTTGAATTAAAATATTCCAAATTGTACTTTCTTGAAAAGATAATTTATTTAATTTATTATTACTTATTTTTGATTCTATATCACCATCATCTGCATATTCCATTACAATATTTAATGTTTGCGAATTATCATCATAAAATGCTTCTTTATATCCTATAATATTTGGATGATTAAATGATGCTAATATTCTTATTTCATTTAATGCATTATCTTTTTCTTTTGTACCTAATTGAGTTATTTTTACTCTTTTCATTGCATATATTTTTGAATCTTCTTTTCTAATTACTTTATATACTGAACCAAATGCTCCTGAACCTATTCTATCTCCTAACTGAAAATTTTCCATTAATTATGTTTTGATTTGATGTTTTATTTATTTTAAAATATTTTTATTATTTTTTATTCCTAATTTTTTTTATTTTTAATTTTTGATTTTGTTATTAAATATATATATTTAATTATATATATAAAAAATAATAAGAAAAATTTTATTAGTTCTATAATTCAATTAGATTAAATTTTTTGATAATAAAATATAAAAAAATATAGAAAAAAAATTAAAAATGGATTATACGACAGAAATAATAAACATAGTTAAAATAAAAGAAGGATTTTTTATTGGTGATAGAATAGCAGGAACAACATTTGAAGTAATAGAACAATTTAAAATAACTCATATAATAAATGCAGCAGGAAATGAAATAATAAATCAATTTGAATCAATAGGAATAAAATACTTAACATTAAATTGGTCAGAAAGTCCAAAATGTATATTATTTAATCAAAATGATGAAATTGCAAGTAGAATAGTAAATTTTGTTGAAGATTCATATAAAAATGGAGAAGGACTTTTAGTTCATTCATCAAGAGGACAAAATAGAGTTTGTATTGTTGTTATAATTTATTTAATTAAAAAATATAATTGGACTATTCAAAAATGTATTGATTTATTATTTAGTAAAAAAAATGATCTTTTTATTCCTCAATATTTTCTTAAACAAATAAGTGATTTTGAAAATAGAATAAGTGAAATTAGTACAATTAAAAAAAGTTTTAATTGGAGTGATGAACAAAATAAAGAAGATATTGATGAATTTGTTATGAAAAATACTTATGTTAATGGATTACCTATTAAAATTAAAAATGATAATTCTATTAAAAAGAATAAAAAAAGAAATTTAAAAGTTGGATGGGGTGATACTAATCCTTATGGGAAAAGTAATTATTTAGTTGATATTGATTTACAAAAAGATTTATTTTTAATGAAAGATATTAAAAATGTTACTGCACATTTAAATTTAAAACCTATGAAAAGTTGTATGAAAGGATATAATAAAAAAAAAGTTATTATTCAAAAAGAAGTAATTGAAAATAATAAAAATTTAAAAGATATTAATAATGATAATGAAAAAGAAAATTTAAATTCAAATTTAAATTTAGATTTAGATAATAATCTTTTTAATAATATAAATGAAATTAATATTAATAATAATAATAGTAATAACATTAATGATGATAATAATTTATTAATTCAAAATCCAAGTATAAATAATTATGAAAGAAAAAAAGATAAAAATATTATTGATAATAATGATTATTCAAAAGGAATTGGATTAGATGGAAAATTACTTCAAGAAATAAATAATTTAACAAATAATTTCAATAATTTAAATTTATCAAAAGATAATAATGAAAATAATTTTGAAAAAATTACTTTTAATAATTCAATTAAACCACAAAAACCAATTAATATAATTAATAAAGTTGCTAATGACAATTTTCAAAATAAAATAATTAATAATAATTTAAGAATAAAAAGTGCACAAACTAAAAAAAATAATAGTAATTCAAATGAAAATTCTTTAAAAAGAAATTCAAGTTTTGATAAAGCACCATTAAATTATAGTTCAAAAAAAGGTTATGTTAATTTATTAAATCCAAATAATAATCAAAGAAATAATTCTTTAAATAATAAAGAAAAAAATAATAAAATTATATTTGCTAATAATTATCGTCAAATTGTAACTAATAATGTAAATAATTATTTTATTCAAAATTCTGATTTTGATAATCAAAGAGTAAGAACACCAGAACAAATAAGAAAAAATACAAATAAAAAAATTAATAATCCATTTATTAATTTTAATCCTAATAAAGGACAAAATAAGACGAATTATTTTTTAAATAATAATCAAAAAATAAAAATGATGGATTATTATTCAAATAATAATAATAATAATAATTATGAATATAATAATAATATTTTAAAAAATAATTATTCAGATTTTCAAAATAGAAATGTAAATAATATACCAAATAAAAATCAATTTTTAGGTTTTGTAAGTCCAATAAATAATTATAATCCAAAAAAAATAAATTTACATACACCAATGCATAATAGTAATAGTCAAAATTCAATATTAAATAGAAATAAACCTTTAAATAATTTTAATCCATCATTAATTAGAAAAGCAAAAACTCCAATATTTAATAGACCAAATAATGTAAATAATGGTCCAATTAAAATTCAAAATAATGATTTTTATAGAAAACCATCAACTCCAGATCAAATAAATTCAACATTAAAAAAATCAAAAGAATTAGAAAAATTATATAAAAATAATCAAAATATTTATATTAATTTATATCATTCAATTTCAAGAAGTAAAAGTAGTACAAATAATAATACACTTAAAAGACCATCAACAGCACCACAAAAAGATAAAAGAAATAATAATAATAATAATTATAATCATATTAATTTTAATTTTAATAATAGAAATAATATTAAAAATAGAAATTATTTAGGAGGAAGTTTAAAAAGAGCTCCCTCTCCAATGATTAAATCACATCATAATCATAATAATAATTTATATAAAACTCAAAAATTAAATAATGATAAATTTAATGCAGGGTCAACTTTGGTTAAATCTAATTCTTTATCTAATGATTTTTTTAAAAAAAAATATTAAATTTTAATTTTTTCGTTTTTAAAAAAAGTAATATTATGAATCTTAAAATATTATCCAGTTTAAATGGTATTTAATAAAATGATTAAAATTAAAAATTAGTTAAGTAATATTTTTTTCTTTTGTTAGAATTATTATTTATTTTAATATTTTATATAAAAAATTTTAAATGTTATAAATGAATAAAATGTTTTTTCATCATTAAAATTTATAATTTTTGTTTATAATAAAAATTATTATTTTAATTATAATTTAATTTATTAAAAAAAGGAATTAATAATAATTAAAAAAATTTATTTGATGAATTAGAATACGTCACATAAAAAAATAATTATTTTTCTCAAAATGACGTCATTTAATTTTTTTTTCGTATATAAGTCTATTCTCATCCACAATTAAAAAAAAAAAAAAATGCAAAATCTAACAGAATCAGAGAGATTAAAAGAAGAAAACATTAAATACAAACTCCCAACTCCAATAGAAATAACAATTCCAAACAAAGATCAAAAATTAAGCAATATATCAATACATTCAGAAAATGAAAATTCAATGGAAATTGTACAAATAAATAAAAATGAAGATGAAAAAATTATAGAAGAAAATGAAGAAGAAACAAATAAAAAAAATTTAATGTTTAAACAACGTAAAATATCCCCAATGAAATTATATTGTCACTTAAGTGGAAAACTTGAAATAATTTTAATGATATTAGGAACAATAGGTTCTATAGGAGCAGGAGTAGCAGGACCATTAATGACTTATTTATTTGGAGATACATTTAATGATTTTACAGGAGTAACTGAAGAACAAATGGCATCTGCAACTCCTGAAATGATGGAAGTAATGTTAAATACTTTTAATAAAAATATTGATGATATGATTAAAACAATGTTATATATTGGAACTGGAATGTTTTTTGCTATGTTTATTGAAAAATTTATGTGGAGTTATGTTGGTTTATTACAAATGAATCATTTAAAAGAAAATTATTTTGCTGTTATTTTAAAACAAGAACAAGGATGGTTTGATGCTAATAATGCTTTTGAATTTGCTACTAAAGTTCAAGCTCAACTTGAACAAATTGAATTAGGTGTTGGTGAAAAATTTGGTTTATTACTTGTTGTTTTTTCACAATTAATTACTGGATTGACTATTGCTTTTTATACTTCTTGGGTAATTCCTCTTGTTATGCTTTCTGTTACTCCTTTATTATTAATTACTGTTATTTATTTAATGAAAGCTCTTCAGAAAAGTATGATTGGTGCAAGAAAAACTTTTGAAAAAGCAGGTGGTGTTGCTGAAGAAATGTTATATAATATTAAAACTGTTGCTTCATTTTCTAATTATGAATTTGAAATGGAAAGATATAATGAATTAATTGATAAATCACATAAATTTGGTTTGGAAAAAGCATTTAAATTAGGTATTAGTTTAGGATGTATGGTTTTTATTATTTTTCTTACTTTCTTTGTTGCTGTTTTATATGGTAGAAAATTAATTGCTGATAAAAAATATAATCATAATAAAAGTAAACCTTTTACTCCTGGTGATGTTCTTTGTGTTATTTTTGCTACTTTAAATGCTATATTATCTATTGGTTTAGTTGCTCCTAATATTAAAATTATTCAAGAAAGTGCTTTAGCATCATCAGATTATTTTACTTTATATGAAAGAGAACCTCAAATTGATTTAAGTGAATCAACTTATAAACCAAATAGAAAAGAAGTTAAAGGTAAAATTGAATTTAAAAATATATCTTTTATATATCCTTCTGATGTTAATAAAAGAAAGATTTTAAATGGTTTAAATTTAGTATTTGAACCTGGTAAAAAAATTGCTTTAGTTGGTGAATCTGGATGTGGAAAATCAACAACAGTTAATTTAATTGAAAGATTATATGAAGCAACTGAAGGTGAAGTATTAATTGATGATGTAAATATTAAAAAATATGATTTAAATTATTTACGAACATTAATAGGTTATGTTCAACAAGAACCAGTATTATTTAATAATTCAATAAAAGATAATGTAATATTTGGTAGATATGATGTATTAAAAGAATTAGGAGGTGATCCAATGGAATTAGTAAAAAAAGCATGTGCTGAATCATATGCTAATGAATTTATTAACAAATCAAATGAAAAATATGAATATATTGTTGGAATTAAAGGAAGTAAATTATCAGGTGGACAAAAACAACGTATTGCAATAGCAAGAGCAATATTATGTGAACCTAAAATATTAATATTAGATGAAGCAACATCAGCATTAGATAATAAAAGTGAAAAAGAAGTACAAGCTGCTTTAGATAATATAAGTAAAAAAAATGTAACAACTGTAATTATTGCACATAGACTTTCAACAATTAAAAATGCTGATCTAATTTATGCAATTAAAGAAGGGAAAATATGTGAAGTTGGAACTCATGAAGAATTATTAGCAAAAAATGGTTATTATGCAGGATTAGTTAAATCACAATTAGCAAAAGATGAATTAGAATCAAAAGAACCAAATGCATTAGATGCATTACAAAAGAGAAAAAGCTCACTTTCTCGATTAAGTAGTAGAAATTTAAGTAGAACAAGTCAATATTCTTCAAATAGTCAAAATAAAAATGAAGAAAGATCAGAAATGACTCATGGAAGAGTTTTTAGTCTTTTATCAGATGCTAAATTACGTGTATTTTTCGGTTGTATTGGTGCTTTATTACATGGAGCAATTGGTCCAATTTCTGGTTTAATACTTTCAAAAACTGTAACAGCTTTATCAAGTAATGATAGAGATACTATAATGGATGATGGTTTAAAATGGGCTTTAGTATTTATGGGAAATGCTTTCTTGTTAGGACTATTTATTTTTATTAAAATGTGGAATTTAGAATCAATTGGAAGTATAATATCATCAAAAATGAGAAAAGCTGTTATTAGAAAATATCTTCAAATGCATATTGGTTATTTTGATGAAGATAATACTGCACCTGGTGCTTTATTAACAAAATTATCAATTGATACAACTCAATTAAATTCTATTACTTTAACTTTATTTGGAGATATTTTAACTACAATTGGTAATATTGGATTAGGATTAGGTCTTGGTTTTTATTATGAATGGAGACTTACTTTATGGAATTTATTATTTATTCCTTTTATTGTTACTGCAGTTGTAATTGCTAAAGATTCAATTAATTCAGTTGTTAAAGGGCAAAAAAATGATGTTGATGTTGAAGCTGGTGCAATTTTATCTGAATGTGTTATTAATACTAAAACAATTTATTCATTTAATTTTCAAGAACCAGCTGTTAATATGTATTTAAATGTTGTTAAAGAAGGAACACAAGGTCAATTATCTTCATCAATAAGAAATGGATTATTAATGGGATTTGGTATTTTTGCTACTTATTCTTGTGTAGCTTGTACAACACATTTTGCAGCTAAATATATCACTGATGGTAAAATAGGATTTTCAGATGCAATGAATTGTTTATGTGTTAATATGATAATGACAATGGGTATATCAGATGGATTAAATGGTATTTCAGATTATTCAAAAGCTAAAAATGCATTTTCATCTCTTTTCACTATTTTAGATGCTAAAACTAAATTAGACCCATTTAAAGAAGCAAATGAAGGAAAAATAGAACCTAATAACATAAAAGGTAAAATTGAATTTAAACAAGTTAATTTTTCATATCCAACAAAACCAGAACAAAAAATATTAAATAATATATCATTTATAATAGAACCAGGACAATCAGCAGCATTAGTAGGATATTCAGGATGTGGAAAAAGTACAATAATTCAATTAATAGAAAGATTCTATGAACCAAATTCAGGAGAAATTTTAATAGATGATATAAATATAAAAAATTATAATTTATATAAATTAAGAAAGAGAATTGGTTTAGTTTCTCAAGAACCTGTTTTATTTAAAAGAAGTGTATATGAAAATATTTTATATGGTAAATTAGATTCTTCTAAAGAAGAAGTTTTTAGTGCTGCTAAAGCAGCAAAAATTGAAAAATTTTTTAATAAAAAAGAAATGGGAACTAAGGAAGATCCTGTTTCTGGAGGTGAAAAACAAAGATTAGCTATTGCTAGAGCTTTTTTAAAAGATCCTGTTATTTTATTATTAGATGAAGCTACTAGTGCTTTAGATAAAGAAAGTGAAATTGCTGTTCAGAAAAGTATTGATGAATTACAAAAAGGTAGAACTTCAATTGCTGTTGCTCATAGATTAAGTACTATTGAAAATAGTGATGTTATTTTTGTTTTGGAAAATGGGAGAATTGTTGAACAAGGAAAACATCAAGAATTAATTTCTAAAGGAGGAAAATATTTCGTTTTATATAAATATTCTGAACAGTAAAATTATCTTTTGGAATATTATTTTAATTTTATTTGTAAATTATATGATGCATTAAAAATTATATAAACAAAATTAGGATTTATTATATATATTAAATATATATATTTATTTTTAATTTATTTAAATTTAATTTTTTTTATTTTTATTTACCGCCAATTTATTATATATTATAATTTAAATTTTAAAATTTAATAATGGATGATTTGTCTTTAAAGGAAAAAATATATCAAATATTTAACCAAGTTCAAACTTCAACTGATATAAAACAAAATTTAAAAGATCTTTACGAATTATATGAAGAGAATAATACAAAAGAATTCATACAAATAATAGAAAATGTAATATTTATTATATTTTCAAATTATGAAAAAAATACAGTTCCTTTAAAAAATATTAGAGACTTCCTTAGAACATTCATAGAAAAAATATCAAAAAATCAAAAATTAAAAAAAAAGAATACAGAATTCATAAATCATTTCTGTGATTTATTTACTCAAAATACAAGAAAAGTAAGATTCAAATCCTTAAGTATATATTTCCTTCAAATATTTTTAATTCCATATTCAAATGGAAATATTTTATTATATAAATCAGAAACTTTAGAAGATATAAAATCATATTTATTAAATATATTAAAAGGAAAACAAACAATTTTATTAATGGGAGTTCTTCATTTATTAGATAAAGTACCAGAATTACAAAAAGATTCTGATATATGGGAAAGATTAGAAATATTAATTAATGGTGATAATAAAGGAATTAAAAGAGAAATAATAAAAATATTTGAAAATTCAAATGAAAATGTAACAAAATATTTATTAGAAATGTTTGATGATGATTCATCTGAAGTAAGAACTTTTGCTTTTGATAAGTTATCACATATTAAAAATTTTGATTCAATATCACCAAAAATTAAAGTAAAATTATTTTTTATTGGATTAAGTGACACATCACCAAAAATTCATCAAAATACAAAAAAAATATTAAAACAATATTTAGATTCATTAGGAATATTAAAATCAAAAAATAATGAAATAAAAGAATTAAAAGAAGAAGAAGATAAAATGGAAATTGATGAAGATGATATAGAAAAATCAAAAGATAAAGAAAATAAAATAAATGAAGAAGAAAAAAGTGAAAGTAATAATTTAAATATAACAACAAAAGAAAAAATTTCAAAAGCAACTACGCCATTAAAACCAATAGGAAAAAAATTAAAAGATTCACCAAGTAGAATATTTGATGAATTAGATGTAATATCATTTTATAATCATCCTAAATTTTCATATGTTTTTCCTTTAATTGTTGAGGCAATGTTAGAAATAATTGATAAAGATGATATAATTCAATTTATAAAAGAAATAATAGAAAATTTAACTTCAATTATAAATAAAATTGGAGAAATAAAACAATTTTCAGAAAAGAAAATAAAAAGAAATTCAAGTTTTTCATCAAATAATAAAGAAAGGTTAGATAAATATGCATTATTTAATGATATTTATTTTGTACAGAATATTTTATGTGTTTTAAAATCAAAAAAAGAATTTGATTCATATTTAAATGATATTATTGATTTATTACCTGATGGAACAACATTTTCTAAAATATTAATTCATTTTTATATATCTTCACCTAATATTTATATTTTACATCAATTATTATTAATTTCTCTTTATATGGCATTTCAAGATGAAATAGGAAATAGAGAAATTGTTGAATTTATTAAAAAATTAATTGGTGATGTTACTTTATCTGGAAAAAAAGTTAATGATTTTCATTTTAGAAAAATTAGTTTTGATAATTTTTTAGATAATAATGATGATATTAATGAAGATGATTTTAATTATAATGATATAACTGAAGATAAAAGAAATGAAATGATAGTTAATAATTATTTATTACCTATTGAAAGAAAAATTATTTTTTCTATGGAAGATTTAATTGATTTAGCTTTATTAATAATGAAAATGATTTATCAAGGAAAAGATAATCAATTATTTACAATTATTATGGAAGTTATAAATGAATTAAAAGATAATTTAGATTCTGAAAGTGAAGGTTCTTTAAAATATAAACAAAAAGAAATTTATGAAAAAATGAAAGAAAAAGTTAATATTGTTGATTTATTAGAAGAAAAATTAAAAAAAGAAAATGAAGATAGAATTGAAATTCAAAAACAATTAAAAAATGAAAATGAAATAATAGATAATTTAGAAGATGAATTATTATCATTAACAACAATAGAAAGAAATACATTATATAGAATATCACTTTTATGTAAATTTACAATTAATTATTGTAATTTACCACAAAATGCATTTGAAAATATGGTAAAAGATTTAATTGTTCCAGGTTTAAAAAAAAATAATTTTCCTGAAGTAGTTCATATTAGTTTAGAAAATACTGGTTTAATGGCAATTAATCATTTTGATTCTGCATATAAAAATTTTATGAAAATATTTTTTGATAATTTAGAAAAAGATGATTGTAGTGAATTTAAACAAAAAGAAAGAATTTCATTAGTAATTGTTTTAGATTCAATATTACATAATAATGTTTTAATGATTCCACCTGAAATTTTAAATGGAAGTATTGAAGATAAAGTTCAAATGATAATTGATAAATATTTATATAATGATAATTATAATGCTAGAGTTCTTGTTTTTATTGGATTATGTAAATTAATAATGGAAAATAAAATGACAAAACATGAATTTATTCTATCAAGATTATTTGTTTGTTTATATAAATCATTTAGAATTATTGATAAAAAAAGTTTGAATTATAATATTAAAATTTATGAAATTATGAATAATTTTATGTATTTTTATTCACTTTCTGGAAAAGAACATATCAAATCTATTATTAAAGCTATTAATATTATTTTAACATCACAATTTTATTTTTCTAATGAATTGTCTTATGATAAAAATGTTCTTTGTGATTATGCTGATACTAAATTTGACTTTTTAAATCAATTTTTATTTATTATTTATCAAAATGCACAAAATAAACTTAAAGATATTGATTATATGGATTTAATATTTAAAATATTTAAATATATTTTCTTTATGTATAAATATGTTAGAGAAGAAGAAATTTCTTCACCTATAAAAAAAGACAATAATGAAGAAATAAAAGAAAAAAAAAAATTGATATAAGTATAACTTTAATTAAAATTTTAAAAAATAAAATCAGAGCATTTTTTGAAAAAACAGAATATGATATAGCATTATATAATCATTTTAAAGAAATTGATAAATTTGGAAAATTTTTTGCATATATAAATTGTTTAAGTAAATTAAAAATAATAAATCAATTTTCTCCATATTTAAATGATCAATATATTGAAATTCAAAATAATAATTTTAAAATAGATATTAAAGGAACTGAATATGATTATTCAACTGAACAAAAGCAAAATGAATTAAATGAATATATTCAAAAACAACAAAAAAAATATTATGCTTTAATTGAAGAATATCATGATTATTGTTTACAATTAAAAACTAATAAATTATCAAGTTTATTTAAACAAAATAAAACTGTTATTGAAGAAAGTGAAGAAAATTTAGAAAAATCAATTGATGAAGGAAAAAAGAATAATAAAAGATTTAATAAAAAAAAACAAAAATTTCAACCTCCTCCTAAAACAAGTAATTCTTCAAAAAGAAAATAAAAAAAATTAAAAAAAATATATTAATTAATATTCCAATTTTTTTTAAAATTATTAACTTTAAAATTTTTTCTTATAATAAGTTAATATTTAATGGAAAATCAAAATGAAGAAATTAAAAATGAAAAAATTGATAAAGATAATATTTCAATTTGTTCTGATAATTTAATGTCTACTGAATATAATACATTTCAAGATAAAAAAGAAAAAGGAAATATTCCTGATTTAATAAAAAATGAAAAAGACTTAGAAAAATTTTTAGAAGAAACTCATAAAAAATTTGTAATATACAATATATGTTATTATTTATTTATTATATTTGAAATAATAATTCAAGTAATAATATCAAAAAAGAATTTAAATCCAGAAAAAATTAGTCATAGTATTTTTTTATTTTTAAATATTTCAATTGCATTAATTACTATTAAATTCAGTAATATTTATTCAATGACTTTATGTGAATGTTATTTATGTTTTATTGTTGCAATGGATATTTGGTTAACTACAATAAATTTAAAACTCTTATTTTATTTATTTGAAGATTTTTTCAACTATTTTATAATTAGATATTTAGTATCAATGAATATAGAATATAAAAAATTTAAAATGTAAATAAAGTAAATTCATATTATATAGTTAAAATATAACTTAAAAACAAATTTTTAATCTTTATAATATACATTATAAACAATTTATTTGTTTTAAAAAAAAATTATTTTATTCATCATTTAAAAGTTCTTTATATTTTGAATATCCTTTAGTTACATTTCTTAAACTTTTTTGTCTTATTCTTTTTAAATTTCTAACAGAACTTGAAATAACTGTATTTTTTTTTTCAACATTTCTAAAAATAACAGTTCTATTATTTTGATAATTTTTAATTTTCTTAAAATTTTGAATAATAAAACTATACCAATTCATAATAGGTAATTCAAAAAGTTGTTCAAATTCTTGTCTTGATAAATTATATTTTCTTTGATTTAAATCACTTGAATCATACCAAATTATATTAGGAAAAATAATAATAATTTTTAGTAAAGATTTATTCTTAATTATTTCATTTAAAAAAGAATCTTGTCTTTTAATAAATTTTAATAAATCATTATCAAATTCAAAAATTTTTTCATCTAATTCTAAAAAAGTTTCAACTTTTTTATCTTTCATATTTTCATTTACTATTAAACATCTATTAATCATATCTTCAGGCCAAAATGATTTCCTCATTCTATTTAATTGAATTGCTTCTTTAAGATTTAAATGATAAATTTTTTCATATGGGGCAAAACCTTCTGAATTATAATTTATTTTAATTGTAGGAGAATTAATTTCAAAATATAAATTTTTACTTATTGTTTCATTATGAATTGTAATAAAAAAAACAGAAGAATATTTAGAAGAGTTTTTTTGACTAAATTTTATTTTTGGATCATCTAAATTATGTTTAGTATTTTTATTATTTAATAATAAATTATAACTCAATGCTTGATTTATTGTTTTTCTAAATTCTTTTATTATACAAAATGAATTTAATAAAAATAAATCCCAATCTTTAAATTTTTCTAAAATAAGATATGACATTTTTGTTGAATCTAAAGACTTAAATAATGTAGTTTTTATATTATTTGAATATTTAAATCTAACTTTTATTATTGGCATTTGGATTCTTAATTTATATTTTTTAATACTATTTTCTCTTTGAACAACCCAATCATATTCAAAATGAGGATGATTACTATGTTTTACTAAAAAACAATCATTATGATATAATTTTTTTTCATTTAAATAACTATGATATAATTTTTTAAATTTAACTTCATTTAATTTAAAAATTTCATTTTTAAAATCATAATCAATAACAGAAAAGAAAAATAATTTAAAACTTTCAAAATCAATTCCATAAAAAAAAGGAATACATTCAAAAGGAAATTTAATTTTAGATATTTTTTTTTTATCATCTTCATAAAAATATAATATAATAGAATCACATCTTAATTTAACTTCAGATTTTTTAATCATAAAAATATTTTCTTTTTTAAAATTTCCTTCTTCTAAAGGATCACTTTTCATATCACCATAAATTATTCTATTCATATATTCTTCAAGTAATTTTCTATTTCCATCTTTATTTCTATTAACAAAATAATTTTCTTTATAAGTTATATATTTATGAATAACTCCATTCATATCATTAAATTTATCAATATAAGTTAAAAAACTTTTTGAATTAATAGTATTATTTTCTTCAATTAATGGAAAATTTTTAATAAAAGAATTTTTTATTTTTTTAGAAAAACTTTCATTTATTTTATCAGATAAAACTAATTTTCTATTAAAAACACTATTTTTATTTCTTCTTTTATGTCTATTAATTGGTATGATTGCATGATTTGTTTGAATTGGATAATTTGATACTTCTGGTAACTTAAAAGTATGTTTCATTGTTAATTTATTATAAAATGATGAATAATCTAAATATTTTTCTGTATTTAATATTAATTTTTTTGACTTTTTTAATAATTCAACTGATTGATGAGTTGGTTGTTGTACTTCTGTAAAATCAAAAAAATTATTTAGTTTTTTTTGGTACAATAAAGATTTAGTTGACATTAATTTTTATTAGTCAATTATTCATAAAAAAAAATAAAATTTTATAAATTTTTTTAATGCAAATTTAAAACATTAAATTTATTATTTTTCATTATAAATAATAATAATATTTTACATTTTGACTTTTACATGATATGATTAAATTTTTTTTACTTTTTAATTACTTCTATCTCTATCTATACCTTCATCATAAGATAATTGAATTTTATCTTCAAAATCTAAATTTATAATTTCTCTTTTTAATTTATCAATATTAGATCTATTCAAACAACTTATTTCATAATAGCAACTATTAGGAATTCCTATTAAAGTTTCAGAAATTTCAGATAATTCTATTTTATTATCATCTTCCTTAATTAAATCACTTTTATTACCTACTAAAATAATATGAACATCATCATTATTTATATATTCTAAAATAAAACTAATTAATTCTTTTGCTTTTTCAAATGAATTTCTATCAATTAAACTAAATACAATTATTACACCTTTTATTTCTTGAATATCATTTCTTATTTTTTTTGTATATCTATAATCTTTTGTATCACAAATTGTTTTAAAAACAATAGAAAAATTTTCATTTATTTTTAATGTATCAGAAAAAATTCCAGTTCGTTTATTTTTTTTTTTCTTAAAGCCCATTCCAAGAAGACAATTTATAATATTTGATTTACCAACCCCTTCATCACCTAATAAATAAACTTTATTTTGTTGATTATTATTATAAATATCAACATGATTTATATTATCAGAACCTAAACAACTTAACATTTATAAAAAAATTGAAAAAAAATAAATTAAATAATTTTTAATTTTTTCAAAATGTCTTATTATAGTGAAGATGAATTAAGAGAACTTTTTGATTTTTTAGCAGGAAATGAACATCACAAAACAGAAATAGCAACAAGAGAAATAATAATTTTTGGTATTAAAAATTATGCTTTAGGAATTCCACAAGAAGAGGCAGAATATATTATAAAAATGATACAAGAAAAAAAAAGTGATTTTACAATATCATTTGAAGAATTTAAAACTTTATGGACAACTAATATTAAAAGAGAATTAGATTTAAGAAAATTTGCAGAACATTTAATGACAAGTATTAAAGATAAAATTGGAATTCAATATTGTGAAAATAATGAACTTGATATTAAAGGGGTTAAAAAATTAATTAAAGTTTTAGGATTAGTTGAAAAACCTAAAAAAAATTATGACCATGAAAAATATGATAAAGAAGTTGAAGATTGGGCTAAAAAAATGATTAAATTATATGATGTTGGTCAAAAAGGAAAAATTGGAATTAAACAATTAGAAAGTCTAGTTAATGATTATTATGAAGATTTAAAAGGAAAAAATAATAAATAAAATATGTTATAATTTATTTTTTTTTCAATTTAAAAATTGTTTATGAAAATATTATATTATAATTATTTTAATTATAAATTGAAAAAAAAACATCAAATTTATAAAGTATGACAATTTTTTTTTTAAAAAAATTTTTCGAGTAATTCATTGCATATTAAATAAAAATTTTGAAAATTAAATTCCAATTGTTTATCATTTATCATATAACAAGTAGGTTTAACAACTTTATTAATAATATGTTTTGGAATTCCTTTTTTATATAAAATGTCAAAATTAATATTATTTTCAATTAAAATTTCATAAAGAGTCTTAATTTCATTTAATTTATAATTTTCAATATTTGAATTAACTGTTTTCTTATATAATTCTTCTTTGAATTTTTTTTCCTTTTCTAAATCCTCTAATTTCTTTATCATATTTTGTTCAGTTTTTAATTGAATATTACTTTTTTTATCTAAATAAACAACATTTATTGATAAAGGATTATTTAATTTTTCGGTTGTATTTGTATTATTAGTTTTTAATCTTTTATTACTATTACAATTATTTAATGTTTTATTTGTTTTTTGTGTACTATTTTTATAAATTTTATTATAATAATTTTTTAATGTTGAAAATTTTTTTGTTGATGATAATCTATTATAAAATTCTTCATTTGATTCATTTCTATTTGACATTAATATTTGAGAACCTCTTGATATTTTTGGTTCAAATGTATAATTTTGACTGTAATATTCTTTTGTTTTTTTATTTTGTTTTTTATCATATAAAACTTTATCATTATGTAATTTATCAAAATAATTTTGATTATATTTTTCACATGAATTTAAATAATAAGTTCTTAATTTTTTTTCTGATTTTGAATTTTTCCCTTTATATAAAGTTTTTTCATTTACTTTATTTATCGAATTTATACTATTGTACAAATTATTAGAATTATAATTATCATTAATACTACTGTTTACATTATTCTTAATATTATTAATTTTATTTTTATTTATTAAAATCTTTTTTTTATTATCTTGAAAATCTTTCAATAATTGATTATATCTATAATTAAAATTATTTTTGTTATTTTCCTTTTGATTATTCATATTTGCAGAATTTAATTTTTCTCTATTATTAATTAATTTAAAATTTTTTTTTGTTTGACTTGAATTTCTACTTAATTGTTTATCTTCTATTGAACTTATATTATTAAATTGTGAATCATTACTAATATATTGATTTAATTCAATAAAATTTCCTCTTTTTTTCTCATTTTTTGAATCAGATAAATCAATATTAAAATCTGCTTCATTTTTTTCAATATTAAAGTTATTATTAATTACTCTATGTAATTTATTATTGGGACCAAATTTTTTTTTTCTTTGAGAATATAATTTATCTCCTATATTTTGATTATTATTATAATAATTTTTCAATTTATAATAATTATTAATTTGAGGAGTAAATGAATAATTTTTCATTTCTTCTTCTATTTTTTTTTGTTTTAATTGTTCTTGTAATAATTCTCTTTCTTTTTTCTTATTTAAATCTTCATAATATAATTTATTAAATATTTCATTTTTTGAGATAGAATTATTAATATTTTCCTTTTTTAATTTTTTTTCTTTTTTAATATCTTTAATTTTATTTATTTCATCCGAAAGTTGAATAAATAATTTTTTTTTAACTTGTTCAGATAATTTATATTTATTAACTAATTCATTGCATAAATTCATTATATATTCTATATCACTTTTATTAATATTAACTTTAAAAGTTAAAGTATTATTATCATCAATTACAATTGAAATTTCTACTAAATCACATTTTGACATTATTATGAAAATAATTAATTTTTAAATTTTTTTAATAGATTTTTTTTATTGTTTTTTTAATTTGTTTAAATATTTTTTAAAATGCCATTCATTTTTACTTAATTTAAATTCATCAAAGTTAAAAATGGGTGTTAATTATAATATATGTCAATGTCAAAATGAGAATAATAAACATGAAGAAAATACAATGAATATGTATCATTCAAATAGTAGAAATAATTTTAAAAATATTCCAAAAAAAGATTTTGCATTTAATTCTGCAAATAATAAAATTAATTTAAATGACATTAAAATGAATGTCTCAGTTGATAAAATAATAAAAGCATATCGTAATTATAAAAATAGCAAAAACCAAAAAAACAAATCAAAAAAATTAGAATTAAACGAGAGTTTAATAACATTTAATAAAAATGATAATATAACAAACAACAATAATACAACATCAAATTCAATAATTCTTCAAAATCAAATAAACATATATAATTCTCAAAATTTAAATTCAAATCCAAAAAAACAAACATCAACAACAAATATATATTCATCAAACATAATTAACAACGAAAACAACATAAACACAATATCATCAAAAAATTCAAATAAAAACATAAACAATTATAACACATATAATACATTATTATCTCCAAAATCATATTTAAACACAAATCCAAATACAATAAATCAATTATTAATAAACATTCCATTAATAGAAAAATATTCTCAAACAACACCAATATCACCAAAAATGTCATTATCATCAATACCAAATCTTCCAAATTTAAAATCATTAAATTCTCAAAGTTCAAAATTTATTGGACCAATACCAAAAAATTTCTCTTTTGGAATTCAAATATGGAAAGACGCAATATATAAAGGTAATTTTTTAAATTTAAAAGCTCATGGAATAGGAATTTTTAAAATGGGAAATTCATCATATGAAGGTTATTTTATAAATGGTGGCGCCTCAGGATATGGAATTTATAAATATAATAAAGAAACAATTTATGAAGGTTTATGGAATGATGATTCACAAAATTCATTTGGAATTGAAAAATGGAATGATAATTCTTATTATAAAGGAGAATATTATAATGGGAAAAAAAATGGTATTGGTTTTTATTTTTGGTCTGATGGTTCACATTATGAAGGTGAATGGGTTAATAATTATTTAAATGGTTATGGCATTTATTATTTTAATAATGATAAATATTATCTTGGTCAATGGAAAAATAGTAAAAAAAATGGTTTTGGAGAATTTGTTTGGAAAGATAAAAGATATATTGGATTTTATAAAGATGATAAAAAAAATGGATTTGGTATTTATTTTTGGGTTAAAGTTAAAAAAGCTTTTATGGGATTTTGGGAAAAAGGAAAACAAAAAGGTTTTGGGAAATTTATGAGTAAAAATAAAAAAAAATTTGGATGTTGGTTTGATGATGGAAAAATTGATTGGTTGAAAAATGAGTTTGATGCTTGGAAGTTTATTAGAGATAATAATTTAGAAAGGTATAAAAATTTTTTTAAGTATAGTTTAGACGATATTATTAATTATTTTGTTAATGATGATATTACTAATAAAATTTTAAATATTGAAATTGAATAAATGAATATTAAATATATAATTTTTTTTTGTGTTATAAATTTGAATTTTAATAAATAATATCATAAATATATATTAAAAATATAAATTTAATATTTTTAATTTTTTCATTTTTTTTTTTAAATTTTAATTTAATTTCTAAATTGAAAAATAAACATTTTTAAAAAAAAAAATTAAAAAATACAAAAAAAATTATTTATTTAACTTGTAACTTTTAATATTACGAAATAAAAATGTCAGCTGGAAAACAATTAAGTTTCGCAGAGAAACTTATGGCAGGAAAATTAGGAAAAGAAGAAAAGAAATTAATAGAATTCATTAAACCAGTAGATCCAACAATAAAGACTAAATTACATATGATGGCAAATAATGGATTTTCTGCAGAAAAACCTCGTTTAATTACAATTGAATTAATAAAAGATGCAATAAATCAATATAAACAAGAAAATGGAATTTTCAGTTTAGAAATTACTCAATCAAACTGTGAAGATTTAGCATTGAGTTTCAGAAAAATATTACAAATATCAAATTTAGAAAATTTAGTAAATGTACATACATTAAGATTAGATAATAATATGATTATGAAAATAGAAAATTTATCCAAATTAAAAAATATAAAATGGTTAGATTTAAGTTTTAATTACATATCTGACATTGAAGGATTAGATGATTTATTAGAATTAACAGATTTATCATTATTTTCAAATCAAATAACAGAAGTTAAAAATTTAGATAAAAATAGGAAATTAAATGTATTAAGTGTAGGAAATAATCAAATAACAGATTGTAAAGCAATGGCAGTTTATTTAAGAAAATTTAATAATTTACAAGCATTATGTGTTCACATGAATCCTTTTTGTAAAGATGAAGATTCAATTCAAAAACAATTAGAACAAAATTCTCAAGTTCAAAGATTTCCTGGTTCATATGAACCTTTAATACATAATTTACAAAAATTAAAATATTTAGATTGGAAACCAATAAATGAAGAATATAGAGAAAGTGTTATTAATAATTATCAAAGTACAGGAAAAGATGATTTAGGAGAAAATGAAGAAGATGAAGAAAAAAAAATGGCAGAAAGACAATTATTACATAATGCTGATTTAGATGAAATTGTTGATTTTTTTCCAAGAGTTGTACAAAATATTAAAGAAGATATTGCAAGTGGAGTTACATGGGAAAATTTAGTTAAAATTCCTGGTTTAGAAGATAATATAAAAATGACAGAAAGTGCAATTAATGAAGATATTGAAAATTATAAGGAAATAATATTAGAAATACAAAAAGAAAAAGATCAAATAATAAATCAACATAAAAAAGAATTGGATAAAAATGAAGATAAATTTATAGTAAAATCAAAGGAAATGATAAGACAATTTAAAAGAGTATATAAACAATTTGTGAAAGATTTACAAGAAGGAAAAATAAAAGATGTGAAGAATGTAGAAGACGCAGAGAAATATGTAGGATTAGAAAAATTAAAGAATGAATTATTAGAAATTGAAGTATATGAAAAACAACAATTAATAGATTTTTTAAAATCATTTAGAAAAGATGTAAATGATAAAAATTCAATAATGGTAGATAAGACAGATACATTAAGACAAAATTTAGATGCAAAAAAAAATGGATTAAAAGAAAAAATAAGTCAAATTGTAACTGAATTACAAAATAAAATTGATGCTTATACTGATGCTACTGAAAAACCAGAAGATGCAAAAGAAGGAGAAGAAGAAGAAATTCAAAAAGATGAAAAAATGGAAGAATTAAGTAGAATTTTCCAATTAACGGATTTTAAAAGTGATTTAGAAAAAATTACTGAAGTTTTAGATGATAGAATTAGTAAATTAAAAGAAAATTTAGAAGCTGCAAGAGCTAGTTCTACTGAAAATTATTTTAATATGCTTAATACTAATGATTATTATAGAAATAAAAAAAGAATTCAAGATATTCAGGAAATTTATAATATTTATTGGGAAAAAATTAAAAAAGAAATTGATGCTTCTATTAAACCCAAAAATGGAGAACAGGAAATTTAAATTTTTTTTATTTACATATTTATAAAAAAAATCATATAAAAATTTAAATGTTTTTTTTGGAAAATTATAATAAATGAATGATTAATTAAGGAAAATAAATTATAAGAATTTTATTGTGTTCTTTATAATATATTTTTTTTAACATTTTCTATTAAATAATTTAAAAAATGTTTGTTTAAATCAAAAAATAATAATTTAATTTATTGAAATTTATTAAAAGTCCACATTAATTGATTCATTTTTATTTGAATTTCTAAAAGCATCACTATTCTCTTCTTTTTTCTCATTCCCTTCATTTGAAGATTCTTTTTCAAAATTATTAAGACTATTTTCCATTAAATCATCTTTATTATCGTAAACACTATTATTATTATTATTATTATTATTATTATTATTATTATTATTATTATTATTATTAGTATTATTATTATCATTATCATTATTAATATTATTATTATTATTAATAATATTATCAACAGATATATTTTTAATTTTTTTTAAATCATTTAAAACCATTTCAATGACTTTTTTATCATTTGAACTTTGAGAGAAATATTTTTCATAAAAGAAAATTCTAATAATAATAGAAATTTGTTTGACAAAATTATAAATAGTGAAAATAATAGATAATATTAAAACACAATTAACTCTTTTACTTCTATTAGTTAAAAAAAATATTAAAGACCCAAAAAAAATATTTGATAAAAAGAAAACTAATAAGAAAAAACCATTCTTATCTCCTAATTTAATTCCTCCTGATTTATAACTTGCATTAAATAAATAACTCATTAAAAAAACTGAATTTGAACTTGGAGAACCTAAGAATAAATAAAATATCATATTAACAATATTTTCTAATATTTTTCCTATTGAAAAAAACATTGGTAAAATTCCAAAAATAAAATTAAAAATAATTAATAATGAAATAGCAATTTTATTAAATTTATATTTATCAAGATTTTTATTTTTTTTTATATTATTCATAGCAAATATAGAGCAAATAAGAATAAAAGCATAAAACAATTCAAAAAAAATAAAAAAGAAAAAAGTAATTAATTTCATCTGACTTATTGAAGAACTTCTTTTAAAAGTAACTCCAGCAAAAAATAAAAAGGTAATGTATATTAAAGTAAAAAAAAAAGCAGTCCTATTGTCATTTATATTAAAACATTCAAAGAAAATAGAATAAATAACTAAAGTAGATAAAGAGGGATAAATAAATTGAATAATCATTCCAATTAATTGAAAAATTAAAAATAGTTTATTTATTAAATTTAATTGTCCTAAAATAGATTTAAATAAATTAAAAAAATTAGAATAATATCCAGAATATTTTTCAACATAAAGACTCATATATTCAGAATAATCAATATTTTCATAATAAAAATAACCAGAAACAAAAGGAATAAAATTAACGTTGCAAAATTTATTCTTTAAAAAAATTCCCATAAAATAATCATGATAATAAACAGAGCAATTTTTATTTAAATTATTATAAAATTCATTTAAATAATTTAATAAATTTTTATTAATTTTCATAGTATTAAAATCAGAATTAATAGGAACTGAACAAGAAATATCATAATAATTTAAATCATATAAATTAAAATGTATATTTTCATATTGTTGAATATTTGCAAATAAACCTTTACTTTTTGTTTCTATTGTTGGAATAGCAATTGAATTTTTATTTAATTCTGGTCCAATTAAACAAGGAAATAAATTTGAAAGAGAATTTTCTTTGAGATCAATTCCATTTTTTAATATTGTTGAATATATAAATCCATTATTTTCTTTTAATAAATCTTTTACTATTTTTGTATAAAAGAATTCTAAATTTTCTATTATATAACTTTCTTTATCTTTTGTGAAAGCTATTAAATTAAATTCATTTAACATATTTTTTGTAGTTAATTCTATATAAATGTAATCTTTATCTTTTGTATTTAAATTAAAATCTTCTTCTCTATTAAATAAATCATTTGTTTTTATTTCTTCAAAAAATAATAATATTAAAATATCTTTTAAATTTATTCCTATTTTATTTAAATTAGAAATATTTTTTTCTATTGAATCCAAAGTTGCTTTTAATAATATACTATTATTGTTTTGGTCATCTGAAATCATAATTGTAATTAAATAATAATATTGTCCATTATATTTTTGTAAATTATCATTTGAACTTGTTGAGAAAGAATAAAGAAAACTTTCTTTTATTTTTCTTTTAAGAAAACCAAATTTTGGACCTTCATATATTTCTCTTTTTAACATTTCTTCATTTCCACTTTCTTTGGCTTTTTCTTTCCTCTTTTTATCGTTTTTTTTTTCTCTTTCTTCTGAACTCATTTTTTTTTTATTAATTTATCACTAATTTATAATAATCAGAAAGGAATTTAATCAATATTTTTACAAGAAATAAATAATATAAGATTTCTTTTTTTCAACAAAAAAATAAATTAAATTAAAGAAAACCTATTTAAATAAAATATTAATAATGAAAAAAAATAAAAAATAATATAATCTAATATTCAAATTTCTGGTCCTAGAAAAAATGATTTATATATTTTTAAGAATAATTCTTGAAAAACTACTTACAAAGAATCAAATATGAAAAATTAAAAGATATTTTGAGAGAAGAAAATTTATAAAATAATTTAAAAAATTATAACAGAAAGATTAGAAGAAAATAATATTATTATTCCATAAATTTGAGCTTATCTTAATCATTAAAAAAATCTGATACATTAATTGAATTTGAATATAGTGTTTTAACTTATAGAAATTTAAAAAAAATTTACAATACCGTTAAATATAAAAATAAAAAATAATTTTTTTATTCATCATTTAATATAAAAATAAAATAATGGAAATATCAATAGAAGACTTTACTTCACCTTTATCCCAAGATTCTTTTAAACATTCATATAACATAATATCTAAAATAGGAAGTGGAGCCTTTGGAACAGTAGTAAAAGCAATAGAAATATCTACAGAAAAAACAGTAGCAGTGAAAATTTTAAATACCCATAATTCAAAAATAAAAAAAGAAAATATTATAAAAGAAGTAAATTTATTAAAAGAATTAAACCATCCAAATATAGTAAAATTTTTAGATTATTATGAAGAAACAGAAAATATATATATAGTAATGGAATATTATGAAGGAGGAACATTAAAGCAATATATAGAAAATAATAAAAATAATATTAATGAAGAAAAATCAAGAATAATAATAAAGCAATTATTAAATGCATTAAGTTACTTACATTATGTATGTGATATATGTCATAGAGATATAAAACCAGAAAATATAATGTTATTAAAACAAGATGATATTTCAATAATTAAATTATTAGATTTTGGTTTAAGTTCAGATTCATTTGAATCAAAAAGTTATATGGAAAATTGTGGTACATTAATTTATATGGCACCAGAACAAATTAATAATAGTTCATATAGTAAAATTGTTGATATTTGGAGTGTTGGAATAGTATTATATATGTTATTAAATAATGGGAAAAATCCTTTTTATACTCAAGGAGAAAATAATGAAGAAATTATTTATAGAATTACTAAAGGAAAATTAATTTTTGATGATTATAATTTTCCTCTTTGTAAAATGTGTAAAAAATTTTTAAATAAATTATTAAAAAAAAATCCTTCTTATAGATTTACTGCAAGAACTGCTTTAAATCATCCTTGGATTACTTTAAAAAAATATGATAAAATTCCTTTAACTGTTTATGACTCTTTAAGAGTTAATGAATATAAAGATAAAATGAAAATTTTATTTTATTCTATTTTATTTATTAAAAGTCAAGATAATCAATATTTGGAAGATAATTTATTTGAATATGAAAAAAAAATAAATTACTTTAATGAATTAGGAAAAATTAAATTTAAAGAAAGAAGAGATAAAATGTTTGAAATTCCTAAAAAAGAAATATTTGAAAGAAATAAAAAATTCATTTATTCTGCAAAAACAAGTGAAAAAAATTTAACTAAAGTTGAAATAAATGATAATATAAGTAAGAATAATATTATTAAAGAAAAAGAAAATCAACCTCCTTTAACAAATAATTCAGTTAAATATATAGTTAAATCAAAAATAATTTCAAAAAAGTTTTTTATTGAATCAAAAAATAAAGAATTAAATAATTTATTTCCTCAATCAAATAGAAATAGGAAAAAAACAAGTGATAATATAAAAAAAATAGATAATAATTTTAAACATTCAAGAACTTATAAAAATAATTCAAACAGTTTAACAAAAGAAATTATTGTTAAAAATAAAGATAATAATAATTTTAAATGGAGAGGATTTACAGCAAAAGGAAAAATAATTAAAAATAATTATAATAAACCAAAGACTTCTTTAAGTAATCATAAAAATTATAATAATAAAAGTTCTAGTAATAATAACTTAAAAAATATTAATCCAAATAAAATGTTTAATGAAAAGTTACCTTCTTTATTTCCTAAATTAAGTAAAATTTAAAGTAAAATCTTTTTTGGTATCTAGCATTATAATTTTATGTAAATATTTTGTATATAATATTATTTTGAAAAATATGATAATTATCTTAAATAAATAAATAAAAATAGAAATTAATATAAAATTAATGAAAAAATGTTTTTATTAAATTAGAATTAGTAATTTTTTATTTTTTTTATAAAATTATTAAAAATATAATTTAAAAGAATTCTTCTTTATTCTTATTTTTGATTTAAATCATTTTTAATTTTTTTTTTTTAATCAAAAAAA
>JAEEGK010002035.1_pt1 | contig 50569 bp, 34 predicted proteins | sample 8958771 | NCBI WGS metagenome assembly JAEEGK01 (sample SAMN16246547, study PRJNA631951) | gut metagenome | biome: gut microbiome; feature: rumen; material: SC-attached | host: Bos | place: Iran: Karaj | collected 2018-10 | reverse complement strand
TCGAGTTGCGTTGGGCCAATGCCTCCAACCTCACCGACAATGCCAGCGGTGCAGGCATCCAGTTGGCTGATGCACAGAATATTAACATCAAGAATGTCCTGATTGCAGGATGTGCTGCCCAAGAGGGCGCCGCTGTCTATGCGACAGGTAGTTCGTCGGCCACTTTCGAGAACTGTATCTTCCACAATAATCAGGTGTGCCGCAACTATGACGAGACAGGTTTTGCCAACACCTTGGTAGGCGGCGTATTGCACGTAGGCGGCACTTCACAGTTGACCTTCAACCATTGCGACATCTTGCGTAATGTAGGTTATGCCCTGCATGTCGAGGCAACCGCCAACGTCACGGTGAGCAACAATGTCTTCTTTGCCAACCAGAGTGAGGCATGTGCCGATACCAAAAAGGCTGCTCACCAGGCTTTGGCTGCTTTCCATGGAGCAACGTCACGGATTGCGGGTCAAAACAATATGTTCGATATCAAGTCCTCCGCCACCGATACAGAGGGACAGCCGACCATCTATGCGACAGTCGGAAAGTCTGTCCTGACTCTGGATGGCACGGACGAGCGGACCTATGCCCGATTCAGCAATCCGACCAAGAACGCCGGTGTGAGCGAGGGTGGCGACATCACCTACTATGGTCGTGCCACCGACTTCACACCGCACAGTCTGAACCCAATCGTCAATGCAGCTTCCTATAGCGGCGATCATACCACTTGGGGCATCGACATGATTGGTACGACCCGTGACTTCGGTGGTCGTCCCGATGTGGGTGCCGTCGAGAACTGCATTCCTACCGAGCAACCTGCATACGGTACGACTATCTATGTGCGAGATTATAATACATACAGTTACAATGCCGATGGTACGGTGCGTGACACCCTTTCCATCGATCGCAGCAACACCAACCCCGACGGTACGTTGCGTGACGGTATGTCGTGGGCCAATGCCATCAATGGTAATGCGGGCTATCCGTATGTGCAGGATGTCTATACACCCGTTACGACTATCCAGACATCGACCATCGAGAATCCTGTGCTCTATCGTCTGAGTGCGATGTACGGAATAGCTGGCTTTGGTCGCTATCACGTCAAATGGCATGCCAGCAATTATTACTACATCTGTCTGGAGGAATCGGCCGATGAGTTTATCTTCATTGCGTCGGATTCCGTGGGTTGCTGTTATATCTACAACTATACACAGAAAAAGTATTGCCAATACACCTCGACGGGTGAGTCCACGGAGAGTGTTAAGTTGCTGCAGAGTAACCCGAAGGACAAAACGCTGTGGCAAGTTGATGCAGCAGGTGGTACCATTTGTCCGAATGGTTCAACCAATTCGTGGAACTATCGAGGCTCCAGCAAAGGCAAGCTTGGCTTGTATAGAAAGACGGATGTCAATAGTAAATCCTGGATGTTCGAGGAAAAGAGTTCACAGGAAAAGCCGCTCAACGGTTTGCAATATGCTGTCAACTGTGCATCGGATGTCATGACCTCAGATACAGTGACCCGCTCAGAGGTGGTGCTTGAAAAGAGTGGCAACACCAGCAACGTTAATGTTACTCACTATTACTACGACAAGAAACCGGATGCTACGGAACTCGCCGTTTGGGTGGGTGCGGGCATCTATACCAACCCCCGAGGTTTTCAGATTAAGAACCATGCCAAGGTCTATGGTGGTTTCCCCCGTGTAGGCAGTCCGGGCATGGAAGAACGTCATCCACAGCTTTCCTTGGATATTCCTCTTTCGGAAGAAAACTTAGCGTTAGGCCTTCAGGTCAAGGACTATGAGACTATCCTTCAGACCCATCATTCCATCGCAGAGCGCGATGCCAGTTATGCTGCCGACATTAATTCGAGCAGTGTATTGTGGCACCCTGCCGAGTGTCGATTGACGACCGATGACTGTTGGGATTTACCCGCTTCGAGCCGTGTCATCTATGAAGATTGCGAATGGGATGGTTTCACCATGCGTTATGGCTACAAGCGCAATTGCGGTGGTCGTAATGGTGGCGCTGGCGTGCAATTGTACGAGAATGTCGTGGTCCGAAATTGTGTGGTTCGAGACAACCTTTCGGCCAAGGGTATGGGACGTTTGCGCGGTGCGGGTATCTATTGCGATGGTCCGCAATCGAAGATTATCAACTGCTTTGTGATGAACAACATCGGCTATTCCAGCGATGGTGTTAATTCAGGTGGTCACGGAGGAGGTCTCTTCATGATTCATGGTACGGCCTACAACTCCGTCTTTTGCGGCAACGAACTTGTACGTTTGTCAGGTAATACCATACGTGGCGCTGGTTGTTACTTTGAGTCGGCCAACTTCTACAACAACACGGTGGTGGGCAACAAGGGTGCTTCGGCCTTGGGTGTCTGGACGAATTCGAAGGCCGAGTCACACCTCACTCTCTACAACTGTATTATCATGGCAGGTAAGTGGAACTTGCTTGAGAGAGAAAAAAATACTATTCCTATTGGTTTCAGCAACTGCTTCCTCCAGAGTAAAAATAGTAAAGTAGACTCACATAACACGACGTACACATCCCCTAATACCACGGTGAATAGTATTAGCTTTGGTGCTGAGAATTACGTTTATCTTGGCACGGATGCCACGGATGCCAATCCATTTGCCCTCGATTACAACACAGCGGTGGCCAACAATGACTACCGTATCAAGATGAAGGATAACTATAACTGTGTGAACCTGGGTACCGAGGATTTAGGTTTTGATATGGATGGCGTTACTCCAGTCGTTTTGCCCGACGTCGATATGGACTACACCGACCGTGTGCAGGATTGCCGCGTCGATATTGGTGCCTACGAGTACAACGGTGCTGCCTCCATCACTCCGGATGTCACTACCATGGCAGGAGCCGCCATCTATTATGTCAGCGAATTAGGTTTCGGTTCAACCCAGGCTTATAATCCAGCCAATGCTGCTTGTGCTCCAAAACTCCAGAAGGTGCTTGATGCCGCCGGTCGTTACAAGGCAATGCATCCTGATGTCCGCATCATTGTGAAGTTAGCGGGTGTCGATGCTACGGTTTCGGGCTATAAAGAGAGCACCTGCTTCAAGTATTATCCTTGCCGCACCAGCGACGAGAACAACGACAATGTCCGTGTGTGGAGCATCCAAGTGCCTCGCGGTGTCGAGGTTTGGGGTGGTTATACCGTGGAGGGCTTGACTGCCAATCAAGCAGCTGCTGCCTTCACCGATGATGAACGTTCGGTGATGTATCATCCGACCTTCCTCCAGACGGCCTATACGAACCGTCATCTGCATGAGGAAGTCAAGGCCTACCACGTCGTCACCTTTACCGACCGCATCTTCGACATTGATGGCAATCCGTATCTGGCGGGTGACGTAATCGCCAATGTATCATTGAGTTCTTATGATGCAAGTGCTTCGTACGAGGAGTCGGACTTCGCCCACTTGTCGGACCTGAACGTCACCGACCGCGCCGTGTTGGATGGTCTCTTCCTGGTGGGTGGTCAGGCCGACGGTGAGAACTACGGTTCGGCCGCCTCGCAGGTGAACATCAACCAATACGGTGGTGCCGCTGTCGTGACCGACTTCGCGCACGTGCGTAATTGTATATTGAAGAACAATACGGCAACCTATGGTGGTGCCTTGGCCTTGATGAACAAGGGCCTGGTTTCCGGCTGTCTCATCATTGACAACGAAGCCGAGTACGGTGGCGGTGTCTATGTCGTAGAGGATGGTGTCACAATGTCCGATGGCGTGCAGAACAGCACTTCGCAGGGAGCAGCATCCACCTTGGATGCCAACATGCCGCACGTCTATACCTCCACGATTGTCAAGAATATGGGTGTCGTACAGGGTGGCGGATTGTGGTTCTCAAACGATGCCGCACTCCCTAATGTGCGTGTCAACTCGACTGTCCTTTGGCAGAACGACTCGCCCGACCAGGCCAATGTCGCCGGTCAGACCAGTCCGGACCTCCCATTGGACAACAGTATCTCGACCTTCGAGTGGTACCCATTTGCCTACTCGGCCGTACAGAGTGTGCGTGTGTCGGGTACCAGCAACATTTATGTGGATATCCAGAACCGCAGCGGTAACCGTTTCGGTGTGGACTCCAAGACCGACTCCACCGTCTATAACGGCAAAGTCATTGCCATTGACACCACGCAGGTCAACTACTACGGCTTGACCATCTTCTCGGCCCTCTGCCGTACCGGTATGCCCTACACTTCTTACGAAGAGTTAGTCAACACGATGGGTCTGTCTCAGTTGGACTACAATAAGTGGAACCGTGACACCGTACCCGTCGGCACCAATGCCCGTTCCTATATCGACATCGGTGCCCGTGCTTATCCATCGTCACCAACCGCCGATCTGGACCATCCGTTCCTCCGCCTCTTCGTGGCCGAGACACAGGATGTCAACATGGATGCTTATCAGGCCATGCAGGACTATGCTGCTGAGGCTGACGAGAACGACCCGAACTACATCTATGGTCTGTTAGGTTCTTCGTTTGCCTATCCGTTCCAGAATCTGGACGATGCGTTGGAGTATATCAGCGAGTTGCGTAAGTACGACCTATGGCGCGACAAGGCCAACAACATGCCGTTCGAGATCTGTATCGCCCGAGGCGACTACTTCCCGCAACGCGATATGCAAGGTAACTATGGTTACTCGTTGGCCAATACCTTCCTCATTCCGGAGGGCGTCATCCTGACGGGTGGTTTCGACTGCAACAATCTCTATGGTCAGTACTTGAAGCCCAGCAACTTAGACGCTTCACAATACACCACCAACCTGAACAGCAACGTTGTCCGTTTCAGCAACGACACCCTCAATACGGTGGGTCTGACTGGAAGACAGATTGAGTTGATCCAGTTGCCATTGGACACCCTCTCGGCACGACGCATCCAGGAGGATTTGAACTTCAACAACATCCTGGAGCCTTGGGAGTTCCAGAACCAGACCAACCTCTCGGGTAATGCGGTCAACCTCCAGAACTCGGGTGTATATCATGTCGTTTCGGTCATCCCATACGCACCGGGTGTCGGACAGTTGCCAACCCCAACGTATGTCAACCCCGACTACGATGCTCATGGTCAGCAGAATGGCTACGGCTTGGAGTCGAAGTATGTGGGACAACCCGTTGTCATCGATGGTGTTCACATCAGTGACGGCTATGCCCAGGACTATGTGGATGGTTCATTGAACGATATCGGCATCTACGACTACTATCGTGGAGCCGGTCTGCATGGCACCGGCAACTGGTATTGCGAAGAGTTGGACGGCTCCGACGATGACTTGAAACACCAGGATATCCAGAATGCCGTTGCTTACCGCGATATTCCTTTGTATATCCGCAACTCGCAGTTCATCAACAACCAGGCTGGTTATGGTGCTGCCATGGATGTCAATATCTCTACACATATATATAATTGTATATTTGCCGAGAACAAGGCATTGGCACAGACCGAGACCGTCAACTGGATAGTATCGGCCAAGACATCGGAATATGGTCAGCGTAAGAAGACCACCATCAGTTATCCAGGACAGGGTGCTGCCATCTTCTTCAGCAAGGAGTTGGAGGTCTATAACACCATCTTCTCCAACAACGAGGCGGTGGATGAAGCTGCTGTCAACAGCAAGTCTGTGACCTACGCCGCTTATCCGACCCTCCAGAATCCGAACTCGACACTGCACACCTATGGAGGTGCCGGTGCCGCTATCTGTGGCGGTTACAACAGTCACTTGAAGGTCATCAACTGCGACATCGTCAACAACCGCGCTTGTCTCTATCCAGGTATCTTCACGATGAATCCGAACCACGGTTTGGACTATACGTCGGAGGCCACCGAAAACGACTATAACCTGGTTTCCAATACCCTCTTCTGGGGCAACGATGTCACCCCGGGTGTCGGCTCGGAAAATCCTTTCGCACAGGGTCTTTGCATCAACTACAGCAACGAACCTGCCGGTTCGGCACAATATGACATTCTGTTGAGCAAAGCGCCTCAGTCGCAGAGCGATTTGGACCAGAACTTCAGTGAGGCCCTTTGGTTCAGCGCCTACGAGAAGGGTCGTGCCAAGACTGCCGTCAACAGCAACGACTACCGTATGCTCCAGTACCGTCCCGACGAGTATATCTCCAAGACATTGTATAAGTATTGGGCCGACAACTATGCCGAGGCAGGTTCCAACTATCGCGTCCAAAACATCAACATCACGTTGAGTTCCGACAACGACGACATCGAAGGTCCAAACTTCTGCAATCCTTCGGCTACGGCGGGTTGCGACGGTTACAATGAGGCCGCCGACTGGTCGCGTGCCCGTCTGAACAACTTGACCGACAACGGTTCTACGTTCCTGAGCCAGGACGTAATCGATGCTGGTCCAGATGGCTTCATCGTCTCTTGGCAACGTCGCTCGGACGAGAGTTACGAGGGTGATGGTGCCTACTACCAGACCTACTATGCCAACGCCGAGAATGAGCGAAGCATGGATATGGGCTTCGACATCTACATGCGTTCTGTTGCTACCTATGCCAACTTGGCTCGTGTGGCAGCCGACCCATCGCCCACACACCGAGTAGCTTATATCGACATCGGCGTTTACGAGTATCCGCACAGCAAACTGGTTCCTTACGTCGAGGGCGATGCCGTCGATATTCTTTGGGTATCCACTATCGAACGTCCTGAAAACGGTACCCCGGATGGCAAACTCTGGGAGACGCCAACCTCCGACCTCCAACGTGCCATCGAGACCCTCATGGCGAGCCGTAACGGTCACCGCAAGGAGATTCGTATCATGGATGGCGAGTATGCTCCAATGAACACGTTCAATGGTTTCCGTTCCTTCTATATCAACACCAAGGATCTCAACAACGAAGCTTACTTCCCTGTCGAGGCCTTTGTGGGCGACCGATTGAAGAGCGATACCGAGGATCTGGCGAAACTGTTTGTCCGTTCCTTGACCATCAAGGGCGGTTACAGTAAGGACCTTCGTGATCAGTATGATACCGAACTCTATCCTGCCACGATACGTTCTACCGACCGTTTGGATGGTACGAGCGACACCTGGAACCACCTCTTCCTGATTGACGATGCTACGCAACGTTATGGTCGAGGCGAGACTCCTGCCACCGGTTTCGGTTCCAAGATCTACGAAGGACAGGTGACGACCATTCCTATTCAGTTGGATGGTCTCCACTTCGTCAACAATCAGGCCCTGGCCGGTACGCACGGAGCCGCTATCCGTTACAACGATCAGGTCAACAACTACATCAACGAGGGTACCCCTTACACCGACTATGTCGATGCTCCGCTCTCGGCCAACGTTTCTATCACCAAGGCCGAGTATGATGCCCTCAAGAATGTACCAAACTCGGGTGTGAACTGTACCTATTGGACCGACGAGACGTACACTATCCCATCGACGACAGGTCCTACCAACTATGTGCTCTATTACCGTACCATCCAGCATCCGTCCAAGTTGACGCTCACCAAGTGCTGTGTCATGAACAGCGGTACGCACTATGATGCTTCGACCCGTCAGGATTACAGTTCTTCGGCTGTCTATATTGGTCAATATGGTGGCGATGCGTTGATTTACAACTCCGTCTTCCATAGCAATTGGGGCAACCCGTTGGAGGCATACAACACCCGTACTATCAACAATACCGTTGCTTTGAATCACGGTCGTTGGATCTTGATGAACTCGGGCAATATCGACGATTTCTACGAGACGGGCAGTGAGACAGGTACCGGTGAGATGCTGGCCAATGGTTTGCGTCGTTCACCTCAGCGTGAACAGCAGGAGACGGGCAGTGGTGTCATCACCATGGGTACGTACCAACCCCGTCACTCCAAGATTATGAACACCGTCTTGTGGCGAAATAATCCAGCCTCCGAGGGTGGTGCTCTGGTCTATGGCAAGCAGTTCGCTCTGGACGGATATGTATCGGACCGCGATGCGGCTTCTGACAGCATCTTCCGCCGCAACTCTTACACCCGTTATGAGAATGGTGCTCTGTTGATTACCGAGGGTACCGACTACAACGATACCGCTTTCGTGCACAACTACTGGAACACCTACCTCTCCTTGGATAACCAGAACATCTCGGCAGGACCGAACTTCAAGGATCCGAAGATGGGTGCCACCGACGCTCTGCCACAAGGCGAGATCGAGCAACGTGACTTCAGTCTGTTGCCCAGTGTCCGTCTGGTCGATAAGGGCGATACGTTGATCTATTCGGACGAGGTCTATGACATGGCATGGATTCCAACCACCGAGTTGGACTACCTGGATCAGGACCGTGTCATCTCTCTGAGCATCGAGGTGGGTGCCATCGAGTATCCTCAACCATTGCTTCGAGTCATCTACGTCGATCCTACTCAGCAGGAGAACAAGACGGGTCTGGGTTGGGGCTCTACTATGAATGCTGAGAACCTCCAGAATGCCATCGACATGGCGGCCATCTACAGTGCCACCAATGCAGTCGAGATTGATCCTGTCACGCAGCAAGTCATTGACCGCAACGAGGCATACGTCTTTGTGAAGGGTGACAACAATACCACCTTCCCGGAGGTAACTCTCCGCAGTGGTGTCAACATCTTCGGCAGTATCGACCCGAACAACGTGACCGACTCGGTACGTTACACCATCGACGAGCGGACAGGCCAATACCTCTATCCTTACTTGCAAGAGGATGTTCGAAAGGTGATTGCCAACCGTCCGGGTCTGGTAGGTGTCAGCACCGAACGTACCATCGTGCCGTATGTCACTACGGGTCAGAACAATGCTTTCGACACCGAGCGACCCACTCGTCTGGATGGTATCCAAGTCTCGGCTACCTCTTCTTCCAACCCATCGGGCGCCATCCTGGACCCTGTATTGGAAATCAATCCAACCTCGATGGTTGAGGGTGAGATTCCTGCCGTGGCTATCACCAATATCCTGGTGGCCGACAACGATGCAACGGGCAGTCGGGTGAATGTGGCCAACGTGAACAACTCGTTGATCTACGAAGTGCTCTTCCGCGACAATAAGGTCGATAATGGTAACTACGTGCTCAACATCGGAGAGACCGGTTACGGCGTGAACCTCACCGTCGAGGGCAAGACCAGCGATGCGGCCAACGTCTGTGAATATCCTACCACCGATGACCAGTATGCTCCACAGCGCAGTCATATCTGGTATTCGATCTACAACTACGCAGGTCATCCCGCCGACCAGAACACGCTCTCGGCTTATAACTACGAGTTGGAGGATCCGAACCTCAACTACCAGTTGACCGAGCACTCGCTCAACATCGACCGTTGTCCTGCCCGCAACCCAATGTTGCTTTCGGCTGCCACTGCCAACCTGGTGGAATTCATCAACTACGATACCGACGTTGACCTCCTGGCCAATCCTCGTGTGCTGGATATCCGCACACCGGGTGCCGCCCGTAAGTTGGATCGTGGTGCCTTCGAGACGTGGGTACTCGGCAACGATACCGTTGGTCAGAATGTCTTTACCGATGTGGACTACGGCCACTATTATGGCAACTACTATCCACACGAGGGTAGCGTGGTCTATCTGTTGGAGAACAGTAACCTGATTTCCGAGGCGCACAGTCTCCTGCCTGGTTATCTGTTGGTCAAGAGAGGTGCTTCGCTCTATGCGCATGGTCAGACCGTCAAGGCTTCGTACGTTGCCGTCGAACGTGACATGAAGAAGAGCGGTGCTGTAGTTGCTGTGCCTTATACCATGGACTACAACTTCTGGCAGAACACTTCTCATGGCCCAGCCACCTATTCGTACGACGGCAACGGTGTCCTGACGCTTGTTCCGGATGCCAACACTACTGCCTCTACCTACAACGGCAGTGTCCGTGCCGAAGCTCGTTACCAGATACAGAATCAGAACTCTCCTTGCTGGGACCTCGTGGCACGTGATGCCGACCCTGTCAAGGCTTGCCAAGGTGTCTTCTTCACTTGCAGCAAGGACGATGTCTATCGCTTCACGGGCAAGGGCGGTTCGCTCAAGAGCTATATCTACTCCGAGCAACCTCAGTTGGATGGCGACGGCAACCTCATCACGGTGGCTAAGTCGGTCATCCTGGAGCAGAACAACAACGCTCCGCTGGATGGCAAGGGTAACCTGACGGCCGACGAAGATATGGGTTGGAACTGCTTCGGTATTCCTTATCTGGTGAGTGAGTACAAGCCTTATCTGGCTGCCTACGATGCTCAATACAACACCACCGCTTCCAGTGTCGAGTACATGATGCACTTGCCTAAACAGCTCTGGCTCTACTACGATGGCTTGCAGACGTTGAACGACTTCGGTCAGGTCAACAGCTGGACCACCGACGACGCCATCAACTACGCCGGCTTCTATGCCGCTCCATCTTGGAGTGCCGAAGCTGCCGACTGGCACCTGGCCACCGCGCCGCGTCTCTGGGTGGGTGAAGGTATGTTTGCTCAGACCGCCTCTTTCGCCGACGAAGATCTGCGCTTCTATCTGCCTATCTTCCGTGCATCGCAAGGGGCTGCTCCAATGCGCAAGCAGGTTCGCTTCTATGTCGGTAACGGCATCGAGGAGGAGATGGATCGCACCGAGGCACTCAAGCAGACTATCTACGACCTCCAGGGTCGCAAGGTACAGTCTCCTTCGCAGCACGGCGTTTATGTCATCAACGGCAAGCGTGTCTGGCTGTAAGGTTCCAAGGTTCGCAATCGCGAGCCTTGGGAGTTAACCGGAGTTAAGAGGAGTTATCGCTTCGCTCCAGTAGTTAACGGACGAATGTTGTCTAATGCGAAGGTTGACCTTCCGCACTGTCGTTCTTGTCTCCGTCTCGCTTGGTTTACGTCACTTTCAAAGTGCCTTCTTTGAAAAGAACGAAAAAGAACCAAAAAAGAACGGAAAAAGAAAGCAAAAAGAAAGCAACTCCGTGACGACGTAAGACGGTCGTCAATTGACAATTGATAATTGACAATTGATAGTCCCGAGCTATCGTCCGTTAACTCCACAGCCACAGGCTGTTAACTCCTGCTACCTACAATTAACTCCTTGTTTGAGTAAGTCTAAATAGTAATTTGATAATCTATATGTTCAGATTTTTATTCCATAGTTTGAAGTCGTGGATAGTGGTTGCTGTCCTGTCGATAGCAGTCGGACAGGTAGTAGCGCAATCGAGTCTGCCGGAGCCCTTCATTCAGGTGACGCCTTCGGTGGTCAACATGGCTATCGGTGCCACCAAGGAGGTGACTGTCGAGTTGGGCGACTATACGGGTGAGGTCTCTGCCGTGGTCAACGACCAGGATGTGGCTTATGTCTCGCTGGAGACTTTCGACCCTGTCAATCGTCGCTATATCTTCACGGTGACGTCGCGGGCTGAGGGTGAGACTTTCCTTCGCCTTTCCTTTGAGGCGACGATGGAATATACATCGAAAGTCATTGACATCCCCGTCAACGTCCTGCACCTGTATCAGTACACGCTTCAGGTGGTCAATGCTCCGCAATACGGTGTCTCCATCGACATCTGGGGCATCAACTATACCGGTAGCACGGTCTTCAACTCGTCGCGCACTTCGATTGCAGCGAGCGATGTCGAAGTCAAGTATCTGCCCAGCTACAGTTCTGCGGTCTCGATCGACGACAAGGTCATCACGGTGACCTACACGTTGAAGCAGCCTTCGCGCGGTTCATTCTTGCGCTTGCGTAATTACAGTTGTGGCCTGTATGCCTCTTTGTCGGCCGACGGGACGGCGTTGACGATGGGCGAGGAGGGAAGTTCCAGCATCATCTACTTCGACGAGGAGGGCCGTTTCCTCTTCTACCAGAACGGGCAGTTTGTCGCGGCCACCAACCGCATGGCGGCTGTCAGTGCTGCCGCCTCGGCAAGCACCTACACCTTCACCCAGGGCACGGGCGACTACTCGGAGTGTTTCAGCATCCGCAGTAACGAGGGTAAGTACCTACTCGGTTCGGCGTCGGGTACCACCACGGGCACGGCTGCGGGTAGCGATTATGCCTTCTGGCACGTCGAACTCCTGGAGGCGCTGCCTGTCTCCGTCTCGGCTTCGGGCTATGGCTATGCCACGCTCTATAGTCCTGTTCCGCTGGAGATTCCGGGTGGTATGTCGGCCTACTATGTGGACCGCGAGACCACCTCTACCGGCGTATCGGGCAACTCGTCGGTCGAGCATCTGTTGTACCTCCACCAGCTGTTGTCGGTCATCCCGGCAGGTACGCCTGTCATCCTGGTGGGTGTGCCTGGCACAACTTACGACTGCTACATCCGTTACGGCAACAATCAGGCGCGTCCTACTTCCACCTCCAACATCCAGGGTCATTGTGCAGCGCAAGTCACCACCAACGTTCGTGCGGGCGGTACGGTCTTTGCGCTCCAACCTGCTCAGGGCAAGGAGACGGTAGGTTTCTACCCTTGGACGCAGACCATCCTGCCGGGCTTCAAGTGCTATTTCCGGGAGTCCACGACGTTGGGTGCCTCGTCCTATCGTCTGGTCTTCGAAGGCGATGATATCACTACCGACCTGCACCGCCTTGCTGTCGAGGAGGAGGAAGAGAAGGCGGTCTATAACCTCTGTGGGCAGAAGGTCGCCGACAGCCTGGTCGGTCTTCCTGTCGGCATCTACATTTGCCATGGTCGCAAGGTCGTTGTCCGGAAGTAAATTCCTTTGGGTAGTACCATTTAAGTTACTCTAAGGCAACTATGTATTGACCTACACGATACAATTATCCCCCCGAAAGACGTTGTCCGTCCTTCGGGGGGAATTTCTGTTTGGGGCTATGGATTAAGCCCGAGTAATCGGTTTCCGTTGGTAAGGTTATGGACGGAGGAGCAACTTCCGACCTTGACGCTCTATGAGCCAACCCTTTGCCGTGGGTTGACCGATGCGTTGACCTTGTAAGTTGTAGTAGCAAGGGGAGGTCAACGTTTTGTCGTCGTTGCAAGCGTCGATGCCCGTCGGTTGAAGGTCATCGGAGGCATTAAAGAAGACGCGCAGCGGGGCGGAGTGACTTTCGTGCAACAGGTTCTCCAGCAGCGCACCGTCCAAGTAGGCCTTGCCGGCAGGAATAGACGCTCCGACATAGCGCTTGAACTGCCCGTCCTTGGCAAGAATCCACGGATAGGCATAGTCCCCTTGGCCCTGTAGGTCAAGGTCTTGGCAGAACGTTGTTTCTACTACACCGCACAGCAGATTGTCCGCGTCGAGGCAAGGTTCAACAACCTCCGTCAGTACATAAGTTGCGTGTGGAGTACCCTGCAACACATAACCCTGTCGCGCCACCAAAGTGTCGGCTGGAACGAAGTGAAGACCCTTATTGTCAACTCCGCGCAAAGAGTAAAGGGTTGCCTCCTTGTCAACTACAGCATTGTATGGCAAACATACAGTGGTGTATCCACACTCGGAGATAGTCACCTCTGTGCGGTTGACGGTGGTGCAATAATTCGTGTAGGTGATTGACTGACCCTTACGGACAAATTCTATATCCTTTCCAGATGTACTGCTGTAAGTTCGGAGTAAATTAATATTATTATAGTTAGTATATTCACGCAAGTAAGTCACATACCCATATTCCTCAGACTTAAACACCAATAGACCGCTTTCATCTTTCATCCAATAGCCCTTGAACTCCTGCCCCCAAGACAGATTTCCGCTGGTGCGGCTTTGGGTATAAAGAATCTTATTGTCCGATGCTCTCTTTATTTCGATGCCTTGCGTCCCTTCCTTCGGTGAGAAAATCAAAAGACATGTTCCTACCGGAGCATCGACCGCATTGCCTTGGTCATCAAAAGAGAAAGTCGCCTCCGTCATTTGGCCATCACCAACAGTTGATTCTTTCTTGTTTTTCTTAATTACTCCGTTAAAGGCATTACCATTGGTATTGACAATGGCGAAAGTATCTGGTTTCGTGATAGATACAATCTCATCCACCGACACTTTGTGCCAATTGACGCCTTCGGCAACAGTTGCAGTTGCCAATACGGCGTAGAACGTGACATCTTCTTTGTCCATGACTGCACTTTCCACCAAAGCAGGCGACGACATTTGAGTTTCTGCCATTGCCTCTGTTGTCCAACCCATGAACGTCAGCCCTTGTGGAATAACTGCGGCATCGGGAGCAGCGAGCGAGATGGATGCACCCTCTTTGAACTGAGAACTATACGTTTCTCCATTTACCGAAAAAGTGACTCGATGCTCAGGAATCGGCACAACATCATCGCTATAAGTAATCGTAAGCGACTCAACACCAATCTGATTCGCATTGCCAAAAGTGAACTTAACGGCATTTGTACCCGCAGGCAGAGAGGCATACTCCAAGGCGAACTGGAATGACGTTTGCTCCGTAGCAGTATAGGTGCTACCGCCATCCGTACTATAATGTAACGTGATGGTCTGCTTTTTTGTTGTCCATTGCTTGCACGTCAACTTCACCCCGGTCAAGCTCCATCCGTCATTGATAACAAACGACACCGGTTCGCCTTTCGTGACTGGCATATCGGTTATGGCAGCATTCTTACCTGTTTGCCGATTGGCAGAGGCAAAATCAACCGTTCCTTCGTCAAACGACAAGGTATGGGCACTGTAACTTGTCCCCCACTGTTTGAACTCGTCGTTGTTCTTGAAATTCAACGTTGTCTCTTCGCCCCACGCTGACCCGATGCCCGTTGCGCAGAGGCACAGGCATAGCAGACATCGTACTACATGATTAAGCATAAATGATGGTGTAATGAAGTTAGAATAATAAAGAAGCGTTTTTCGGATACAGACTTCTGCAACAAGGTTTCCAGCGATACATTATAAAGATACGCGCTATTGCCCAGAAACTATCATGATATAAAGTCGATATACGGATTTTTCAAGGCGCAAAGATAACACATTTTTCAATACATCGAACAACGAATCCCGAAAATCTGTCGTCCTTATTATCCACATAGATGTAAACAGGGTGTGTATAACCCTTGATAACAGGTGGATAATAGTGGATAACCCCGTGAATAACTGCCCTTTCACCGTTTTTTGCGGAGTTGTGAACCATCGATGTTCATAACTCGCATCTCCACGTAATCGGGCATTTCGGTAGTGAGTTCGTCCTCCAACGGGTCGGAGTTGCAAGCCTTTTGGTTCTTCATGGCTTCCGAGGGGACATGGCGCACACCGAGTTGCAACGTGTCGGTGCCCATTTTGCGGTTGACGTTGTCCATCACCTCCGACAATCGGTTCATGCGTTGCCGTTGTTCGGGCGTGAGGTGGTCGAACAGATCCTGTTGGATGGCCTGATTACTGCTTATCCCGCTGATAATCACACCGGCACGCTTGTACATATACCCCTCGCGATAGATGCGGCGCAGCACCTCGCGCGCTGCATTGACTATCTCAATCTCGTTGTTGGCTGGCGTTTGGAGCGACAGGGTGGCCGACCCATCGTATTGGCGCAGGTCCAGGCGGTGACGATTGGTCTGGATGAAGACGGTAACCAATTGACCTACATTCTTTTCCTGCCTCAGCTTGCGGGCACAATGGGAAGCGTAGTCGCTCACGTACAGATCCAGTTGCGTCAGGTCGGAGACCATCTCGCGGAACGTACGGGAGGTGCAGATACTCTGCCGACGTCCTGTCAGCAAGGTGTCGATACAGTCTTCTCCACGCAGTTCCTGCCAAGTGCGCAAACCGGTTATGGTAAACTTCGACTGGACCCACGCCGCCGACCGTTGTGTGAAATCCCAGGCCGAGTGGATACCGAAATATTTGTATTTATCCACCGTCCGCCAACCCACGCCCCATACGTCGCCGATGTCTAACAGTCGGAGGGCCGCCTGCCGTTTTTCTTCATTGTCAATCAGGCAAACCTTCTGATAACCAGCATAATGTTTGGCAAACCAGGTGGCAGCTTTGGCCAACGTTCGTGTCGGCGCAATGCCAATGCTGACAGGCATGCCAGTCCATTGCCCGATTTTCTTGACCAAGGCCAATCCCCACTCGTGCGTGAAGAATGGTTCCGCCCCCTCGGGTTGCTCGGGCGCTTTCAGAAACGCCTCGTCAATGCTGTATTGCTCCATCTGTGCCTCGCCAACCTCGTCGCGCAGGATAGACATCACTCGGTTCGACATGTCGGCATAGAGCGCATAGTTGCTCGACCGAATCTCGACCCCCTTTTGCTTGACCAACGGCATGATCTGAAAAAGCGGCACTCCCATCTTGATACCCAATGCCTTAGCCTCGTTGCTGCGCGCCACAACGCACCCATCATTGTTGCTCAACACAATGACGGGCTTGCCTTTCAGGTAGGGCTGAAAGACTCGCTCGCACGAGACGTAGCAATTGTCACAATCTATAATGGCGTACACGAGAAGGAGAAGTTATTAGTTAATAGTTATCAGTTATTATCGGATACTCCAATCAATTATTTATTAAATAGCAAAATCAATAGTAAATTATTTATCTTCAGCTAAGCGACAATCCTTCAGGTCTTGTGAATCACATAACTCACCACGCCCCAAATCTCGAAAGCATCTTCGGAATGCACTTCGATGGGCCGATAATTCGCATTATGCGGAATGAGGCGAATGATGTTCTGGGCACGACGGGAGAGGTCTAACTCCTTGACAGTGAACTCGCCATTCAAATAACAGATGGCGATGCAACCGTCGCTGGGTTCGCGGCTCTTATCGACCACCAAGATGTCGTCGGGATGAATACCGGCATCGATCATGCTGTCGCCCACCACGCGACAATAGAATGTGGCGGCCGGATGCTTGACCAACACTTTATTCAGGTCCATGGTCGCCTCCACATAATCCTGTGCCGGCGAGGGGAAGCCGGCCCGCACACCGCCATCCACATACGGCAACGGCATGTCGGACGAGAAATCGCTATCGATAAATTTGATTTCGTGCATTGTATTTTTGCAAAAATAAAATATTAATTATTAAATAATAAATAATACAGGAAGTCGGAAATGAATCCTTTTTATTCCTGCTGCAAAGATACGAAAAAAGACTGACTTCTTCAACAGAAACCAGTCTTTTGTTTTAAGAAATGCAGTAAACGACGCTGTAAAGGTAGAATTATTTGGTGGCGATGATGCACATGACAACAGAAGTGTTGTGGACCTGAATGTCCGTGAAGCCAGCTTTCTCCATCATCGACTTGACCTCGTCGATGGTATAGACGCGCATGAGAGGAGAACCCTGTGACCATTGTTTGGCCAATTCGGGCATGTCGCCGACCACCATGAAACGCCCTTGGGGACGCAAGATGCGGTGGATGCCACGGAAACACTCCTCGATGTTGGGCCAGAAGTAGATGGTCTCGAACGCCGAGACAACATCAAAGGAATCAGCATCATACGGCAGTTCGGCCACATTGCCCTGACGCACCAGGCAGCGCCCCTTGTTGAAGGCCTTTCGGTTGTATTGCAACGAGGTCTCGACACTCTTTTGCGAGTAGTCCAACCCCTGCACCATCGCCTTGGGCAGGTGCTTCAGGAACTGGCCGATGTTGTACCCGCCGCCGCATCCGATGTCGAGCACATCGGTCTCCTTGCCCGTCAGGGCGAGGTGCGAAAAAGCGAAGTCCGACAACATGCGGTGCCCGTAGTTCATGCCGTAGCGGAGCATGAGAGACGAAAGGCAGTTCATCTCTGGATGACCACATATTCGCAGTAGCGACTCCTGGCATTGTTTCTTGTTGCAAATCAGCGACATGACGAGCGCCAACACCAAGGTTAACAGGACCATGCCCGCCAACAACCAAGGGGAGAGCACATGGGTCATCTTTTCGGCATACTCCGGTCCCATTTCGTCCACCGTAATCGCCATGGACTCATCATAATAGATCCACATACGCAGGGTGTTGGAGAAGGGGAGTAACGACATGACCATATAACCCAACACCTGACTGGTCAGACTCTTGTAATCACTTACACGTCGAACCCCTTCGGCCACCAGCGCAATGCCCAGCGCCAAGCAGACATACAGCAGGTCACCTTCGCCCAACGCCAGGTTGATGCCTATCGACAACACCGTCACCAGCAACGCCATGCCCATATAGGGATAGCGGTTCACCAACCGGCAATAAGGCCAAGCGGCCAACACAACACAGGTCAACGACCCATAAACCCACAGAAAGGGATGCAATGCACCCAGAAACAAACTGGCCAAAGTGGCTACATAATAGCCCAATGCCCAACCCAAAACAGATAAAAAGGTCTTCATACGATTAAAAGGAATATTATAAGGGGACTTCTATAAATTCCCCGTTTATAGGTTAAACGATTTGAGAAAATCTATTGAAACTCTTTTGAAAATTTAGGCCTTTCTTGGTATCTTGCTATTTATCAGTCGGTCACAATGTCACATTGCTCCCTCCTTCTGCATAGCAAGCTCCTCAAGAAAACCTTCTAAATTTTCTAAAAGACAATTTATAGAAGTCCCCTTAAGGGTAAAGGAGGGGGCAACTATCCATTTTTAACTTTTCATTTTTAATTTTTCATTGTCTCGTCCTGCCGTCGTCCTAACGGAGTTGCGTTCTTTTTCCGTTCTTTTTGCTTTCTTTTTTGGTTCTTTTTCGTTCTTTTCGAAGAAGGGAACAAGAAAGTCAGTTGGCCGAAGTCATGTCGCAACTTACGGGACACGACGTAACGTCGAGATAGCCTCCTCTTTTGCCGCTGCAAAGGTAGTCCTTTCCTGTCACGCACGCAATACCTGAAAACGAGGATTTTGTGGGTGTCGGCTATCGTCAATAGTGAGTAAAGTCCGTTGATGAAAGACAAATTCCAGACTCCACCAAGTGAAATCTGGAACTACTAATTCTAAACTAATTATATGTATTGACCGACTTCCTGGAGGCAAAACCTGCCGAATAACCTTTCCTCCGAATTATTTGCCTTATCCACACTTTTTTGAGCAATTGTTTGGCCGTTAAGGATAAAAGTTGTAAATTTGCGGCGGGTGACCCCCTCCCGACCACCCCGAAAGGAGGAGTCAATCCCGCTTAACAATTATGGCTATTGGCTCTATCTAATGCCTCATAACCAATAACTTACTACATCAGTAGTGCCCTCTAACGTCTAATATCAATTCCATCAATGAACAGATTACTATGCACTATCGCAACTGTGTCGTGCGCCATGACGGTGCAGGCGCAGACGTTGCCAATGGATGAGTTTGTCACGCAACTCATGGGCCGCATGACCCTCGAGGAGAAGCTCGGACAGTTGAACCTTTTGCCCGGAGGTGACATTACCACGGGAGCGGCCATGCAGTCCGAAGTGGGTAAACTCACGCAACAGGGCTTGCTCGGCGGTATCTTCAACATCAAGGGCGTGGACAAGATCCGCGAACTGCAGGAGGTTGCTGTGCGTCAATCCCGCCTTGGCATCCCGCTCATTGTCGGCATGGATGTAGTGCATGGATATGAGACCATCTTCCCCATACCGCTGGCCATGTCGTGCACGTGGGATATGGATGCCATCGAGGAGAGCGCCCGCATAGCCGCCCGCGAGGCCAGTGCCGACGGCATCAACTGGACCTATAGCCCGATGGTCGATATTGCGCGCGATGCCCGTTGGGGCCGTATCGCCGAGGGTTCGGGCGAAGATCCCTTCCTCGGCAGTGCATGTGCCCAGGCAATGGTGCGTGGGTATCAGGGCCATGCCGACGGCCGCGATATGTACTCCGACAATGCCCGTATCATGGCCTGCGTCAAGCACTTCGCCCTCTATGGCGCAAGTGAGGCGGGTCGCGATTACAATACCGTCGATATGAGCCGACAAACCATGTACAATTACTACTTACCGCCTTACAAAGCCGCAGTCGAAGCAGGTGTGGGCAGTGTGATGTCGTCGTTCAATATCATCGATTATGTCCCTGCCACGGCCAATAAGTGGCTCCTCACCGATGTGCTGCGCGACCAATGGAAATTCTCCGGCTTTGTCGTCACCGACTACAACAGCATCGGAGAGATAGGCATCTGGGGAGCGGGCAATCTGGCCAAAGGTTCGGCCCGTGCTCTCGCGGCCGGCACCGACATGGATATGTGCAGCAATGGTTTCGTCCGTACCCTGGCTCAGTCGCTCAGCGAAGGCAAGGTTACTCAGGAGCAGATTGATCGGGCTTGTCGCCGTGTGCTCGAGGCCAAATACAAACTGGGCCTCTTCCGCGACCCCTACAAGTACTGCGACCGCAAGCGCGTCAAGCGCGATATCTTCACCGCTCAGCATCGTGCCGCAGCGCGTCGCATTGCCAGCGAGAGCTTCGTGCTCCTGCGCAACGAAGGCAACGTCCTGCCGCTCCGCAAGTCGGGTACGATAGCCTTGATCGGTCCTCTGGCCGACAACCGTGCCAACATGGAGGGCACCTGGTGCGTGGCTGCCGTGCATGAGAAGTATCCCACGTTGCTTGAAGCTATGCGCGAGGCGGTCGGGGACAAGGCTCAAGTGCTCTATGCCCAAGGTTCCAACATCTGCCGCGATGCTCAGATGCAGGAGGCTGCCTCGTTCGGCAAACTCACTCCCCGTGGTGATGATGCCCAGATGCACAAAGAGGCGTTGCGCATTGCCCGCCAGGCCGACGTCATCGTCTGTGCCATGGGCGAGTGCGCCGAGATGTCGGGCGAGAGTTCGTCACGCGCAGACCTTGAGTTGTACGATGTGCAGCGCGAACTCCTCACTGCCTTTGTCGCTCTGGGCAAACCTGTCGTGCTCCTCAACTTCGCTGGCCGTCCCACAGTCCTCTCGTGGGAGAGTCGCCACGTCCCTGCCATCATGAATGTATGGTTCGGCGGCAGTGAGGCTGGTCCTGCCATCTGCGATGTGCTCTTCGGCGACAAGGTACCGAGCGGCAAACTCACTGTCAGCATGCCACAGGCTACGGGCCAAGAGCCGTTCTATTATAATCACCTCAACACCGGTCGTCCTGTACGCGCAGGTGCGGATCATTATTACAAGTTCCAGAGCAATTACTTCGAGGTGCGCAATGATGCGCTCTATCCCTTCGGCTTTGGTCTGAGCTACACCCGCTTCGAGTACTCCGACGTCCGTCTCAGTGCCTCCGTCCTCCCCGATGGCGGCAAGGTCACAGCTTCTGTCACCATACGCAATGTCGGTGATTACGATGCCGACGAGGTTGTCCAACTATACATCCGCGACGTCGAGGCCGAGTGTGTCCGTCCCGTCAAGGAACTCAAGGGCTTCCGCCGCATCCACCTCGCCCGTGGTGAGAGCCGGGAAGTCTCGTTCGACATCACTTCCGACCTCCTCCAATACTATAATGCCGACTGCCAGCTTGTCCTCGAACCTGGCTCTTTCGACATCATGATTGGTCCTGACAGCGAGCGAGTCAAGAAGGCATCTCTGGAGGTAAAGACTCCGTCCATATAAAGGAGTAAACTCAGGACATTTGAGCTTTGAGAGCATTTGCAATCTGTTGATAGAGTGCTTTCTAAACACTATTATCAAACACAAAAGTTTCGGCAATAAACATGCGTTTTTGCCGAAACTTTATTTTTTATTCAATATCTCGTGCAGACGACGCTGCCCCTTCGGCGCGTCTTCTTTTCAAATTACTTTTTCGTCTGCAATTTCAAGGTGGCCGGTTTCAGACCCGAATCGGTCTTGGCGCGGACAATGACTTGACCTGGGGTGTTGCGCTTGCTACGCAATACGACTTGCAATGTGCCGTCGTAGAGCTGCTTGGTGGTGATGTCGGGGGTAAAGAGTTCGTCGGTGCAGTGGTCGCCATTGTCGATGGCATAGAGCGTGGCGGCTCCCTCCACCTTGACGGTGACCTTCGAGAGGTCGGCACGGACGGTGCGACCCTTGCTATCCACGGCGCGGATGGTGAGATATTGCAGGTCCATGCCATCGGCCTTCCAGTTGGGCAGGGTGAAGGTGGCGCCTTCGGGACCCAACTGCTCCTCCTCAATGCGGAGGGCAACGGCCTTGCCGGCGGTCTGGATGGAGTGTCGGGCCACTTCTACGCCATTGTCATAACCGACAGCGACCAGCGTACCGCCTTTGCCATAAGGGATGCCCTCCCATAGGATCATGTTGCGCATACCGGGGTTGTCGATATCATTCTTCTGCTTGCCGAAACTCTTGCCGTTGACGAAGAGTTCGACCTCCTCGGTGTTGGTGAAGGTGTAGAGCGACTGGTAAGAGTCCTTGGGGAAGGTCCACTCCTCGGCCAGATGTTGCTTGCCGACCTTCACGTCGTTCCAGTCGATATGTTCGCCGTTGCTGTATCGGACACCGATGTGCACCAGAGGTTCCTGGGGTCGGAAACCGGTGCGGATGAGATAGGCCTGTGGGTAGGGCTCCAAGGTATGACGGAAGAAACTGTAGTTCCACCCCTTCTTGGGCCAACCAGTACTTTCGCCCCAATACTCGATGGCACCCCAGTAGGCCAGACCGACGCTGCAATCCTCGGGCATGTTCCAGAGGCAACGGAGCAGCCATTCTGTCTGTGCTTCACTCTGATAGACAATCATCCAAGGGCAGTGCTTCACGTAATCCTTGTAACAATTGCTCTGGTAGTTGAACGACGATACCTCGGTGACTTGTGCCAACTCCGGCGGAACGCGGTAGGTATTGAAGTCGGGCGTACCACGTTGAGCACCAGCGCGTGCTGGGAACATCGCCACCGTCGTTGGACGGGTATTATCATAGCGCTTGACCATCTGGTCGAAGATACGGTAGGTGGTCACGCCCCAGTCGTTGGTGTCGTATCCGCTCCACGCCTTGCGGGTCTGGAGTTCGTTGCCCAGGCTCCACATCACCACGCTCGGGCTGTTGCGGTCGCGCTTGATCCACTCGGTGAGGAGTTCGGGCCATAAGGTCATGAAGGGTTTGCGACCACCCCAATAGTCGGTGTCGCTCCACTTGTCGATAAACTCATCGACAATGAGCAGTCCGACCTTGTCGGCAATGCGGGTGAACGAGGCGGAATAGGGGTTGTGTGAACAACGTATGCTGTTGTAACCGAAGCTCTTGAGTTGTCGCATCTCGCGCTCGATGGCTTTGTCGAACGAGGCGGCACCCAAGGCACCCATGTCGTGGTGATTGGCGATGCCCTTCAGAACCACTTCGCGACCGTTCAGGCGGAAACCGAAGTCCTTGCTGAACTCGATGCTGCGGATGCCGAAAGGTACGCGCAGACTATCGACGACGACGCTGTTGCTGTAGAGCAGCACTTCGGCCTCGTATAGGTTGGGTTCGCGGATGTCCCAAAGCCGAGGTTTGCGTACCGACATGGTGGGAATCTCGACTTCGACGACGTAGGCCTTGGTATGGTCGGGCATGACGGTAGCCGACGTCGCCACCATCTTTCCGTCGGGGTCGAACAACACGCAACGCACTTGCACATCCTGTCCTTGCCAGCCACTCACCTCGGCCTGCACATGGACCTTGGCAATGTTGGTCGAGACTTGCGGCGTAGTGATGAAAATGCCGTTGCGGACAATGTGCGTATGGTTGTAGAGGCGGAGATAGACGTCGCGGAAGAGTCCGCCGCCGGTGTACCAGCGGGAACCGTTGGGTGAACCTGTATTGGCATAGACGGCCACCACGTTAGGGCGGTCGTAATGCAGCAGTTCGGTGATGTCGGCCTCAAAGCCCAGGTAGCCATATTCGCATGAACCACAGAGGGTTCCGTTGACATAGACGTCGCCATAGTACATGATGCCGCCGAAGTCCAGGGTTACTTGTTTGCCGCGCCAAAGGGTGTCAGCCACAAAGGTCTTGCGGTACCAGCCTTCGCCCATCTCTTTGAAGCCACGGGCACCGCCTTTCGACTCGTCCCAAGGGCGTTCGAACTGGAAATCGTGAGGCAGGTCCAAGGTGCGCCACTTACTGTCGTCATACTCTTCGCGTACGACGGCATCCTGGTCGGCCGGGCCATATTGGAATCGCCAACCGAAGTTGAACAACTGTTCACGTTGGCTGGCAAACGTCGCAAATGGTTGATTGGAGGCTATTTTCCGTTCCGGTAGTTCTTCATATTGTGCCCACGACGGAAGGATAAAACAGAACCCGAGTGATATGGTTGCAAGGAGTTTATGCATGGTTAGTCTTTTTGATTACAGCGCAAAGATAATCTATTTCAGTCAATTAAAAAACAATCTACCCCCAGAAATGGCATTTTATCAAAGATAAAAGACATTTTTCCTCTAAAATGAGCCATAATTCCACCTTTCTGTACTTAAAAACGGGAATAAAACGGAGGCAAGTGGAGGTGGGGTGAGTGCTGTTAAGCATGGAAAAGAGGCTCCCACCCATAACAGGTAGGAGCCTCTTGATGTTTCATTCTGTACGATAGAAAACGGGGAGACTTATTTCTTGCTGCGCTCCAGTTCTTGGAGGTTTTCCATCTTTTTCTTTTCGAGGAACTCGTAGATGCCACACAGGTGTTCGCGGACGTGGCCGTCGGAGAACTCATAGACCTTCTCGACCAAGCCATCGAGGAAGTCACGGTCGTGCGAAACCACAATCAGGGTGCCGTCGTAGGCCTTGAGCGCCTGTTTGAGGATATCTTTGGTCTTCATATCCAGGTGGTTGGTCGGCTCGTCGAGGATGAGCAGGTTGTATGGTTCCAACAGGAGTTTGACCATACAGAGACGGACGCGCTCGCCGCCCGAGAGGACCTTGACCTTTTTGAGCGTATCGTCGCCACCAAACATGAAGGCACCCAGGAGGTCGGAGATCTTTTTGCGAATCTCGCCTACGGCAATGTCGTCGATGGTCTGATAGACCGTGGCTTCTTCGTCGAGGAGAGAGGCGCTGTTTTGTGCAAAGTAACCTATCTGAACATTGTGACCCACAGTGAGTTGACCGGTGTGCTGAATCTGTCCCATGATAGCTTTGACCATGGTTGATTTACCTTCGCCATTGCGACCTACGAAAGCAATCTTCTGTCCGCGCTCCACCATGAAGGTGGCGTTGTGGAAGATGCATTCTTCCTCCCGAAGTGGGTTGGTGTAGCCGGCACCGCAACCCTCGGCGATGATTGGATAATTGCCACTGCGAGGGGCAGGCGGGAACTTCAGACGGAGTGCCGAAGTGTCTTCTTCATCGACCTCGACGAGTTCGAGTTTCTCCAACCACTTCACCTTGCTCTGCACCTGGAAGGTCTTGCTGTAAGTGCCTTTGAAACGTTCGATAAACTCCTTGGCCTCAGCAATTTGCTTCTGTTGATCCTCGTATTGCTTCTGCTGTTGGGCACGACGTTCCTTGCGCAACTCCAGGTAGTGACTGTACCTGGCCTTGTAGTCGTAGATACGACCCAACGTCACCTCGATGGTGCGCGTGGTGATGGTATCGACGAACTTGCGGTCGTGGCTGATGAGCACAACGGCCATCGGACTGTTGACAATGAAGTCCTCCAACCAACCGATAGACTCGATGTCGAGGTGGTTGGTAGGCTCGTCGAGCAAAAGGACGTCGGGACTCTGTAACAACAACTTAGCCAACTCGATGCGCATACGCCAACCGCCCGAAAACTCGGAGGTCTGTCGGTTGAAGTCGCTGCGCTTGAAGCCCAAACCCAAGAGTGCCTTCTCGACATCCTCCTCGAAGTGGGTCATGTCGATGGCATAGAACTTCTCGGACATCGACGTAACTTTCTCGATGAGATCCATGTACTCCTGACTCTCGTAGTCGGTACGTGTGGTCAACTGGTTGTTGAGCTCCTCAATCTCGGCCTCCATCTGCTTGAGGTGGGCAAAAGCCTGGCTTGCCTCCTCAAAGACGGTACGACCATCTTCGGTCATCAGATGTTGGGGCAGGTAACATACGGTGCAATCCTTGGGAATATTGACCGCACCGCGCGTTGGGGTACGCACGCCGGCAATGATTTTGAGCAAGGTCGATTTGCCTGCACCGTTCTTACCCATCAGGGCAATACGGTCTTTCTCATTGATGACAAACGAAATATCCTTGAATAAAGTAGTTCCGCCAAACTCGACGGTAAGTCCATCTATAGATACCATGAAGAGTGTAAAGAGTAGAGTGTAAAGGGTAAAGAGTAACGTAGAATGCTATTGTGGTAGGTTCCTACCTCAGAGTGTTCAGTTAATTCCGATTATTCAGTTACTCCAATATATAATATTTACTACGGCACGGGGTCATACCCGCTTCCGCCCCAAGGGTGACAACGAGCTATTCGCTTGATACCCAACCAGAGACCCTTCAATGCACCGTACTTCTGGATGGCCTCCAACGTATATTGTGAGCACGTAGGCGTATAGCGACAGGAAGGTGGGGTGAGTGGCGAAATGCTTGTCTGATACCAACGTATCAACCAGATCATCAACTTTTTCATTCGGCCACTTTCTGTTGAAGGGTTTTCAAGATACGTTGCATCCGCTGTTGCGTCTCCTCGAATGTCAGGAACTTATTGTCGCAATACAATAGGGCAAAAGCGAGCTTCTTGTGCTGACTCTCATATTGAGCAACCAGAGGCAACTTCGCTATGCGGTAAGCTTCTCGGCCCAACCGCTTGACGTGATTGCGATCCACGGCATGTTTGAACCGCTTCTTGGGTGCAATGGTCATTATAGCAACACGTGCCACCTGAGGGTCGTCCTCAGGCAGCACGCGGTATATCACTCGATAAGGAAAAACCATAAAACTGCTGCCCTTAGCAAACAGGTCACTAACGGCACTGCGCAAATAAAGACGTTCTACTTTGGGCAGTTTATAGGTTTTCATTCATTATTTTTCAACAGGAAATCACGTAAGGCAGCTGGCATGGATGGACACTCCTCGGTAGGGGCCTTGACATCGATGCGCAATCCCTTGGCCTCGGCAGCGGCCTGAGCCGATGGACCGAAAATGGCCAATTGCTGATCGCCCTGTTCATAATCGGGTACGTTGTTGAAAAGCGACTGGACACCTGCTGGTGTGAAGATGCAGAGCATGTCGTACTGCTTCACCTCGGCAGGCGAGAGTTCGGCACTCACCGTGCGGTAGAAGACGGCAGTTGTGACCGACACTTTCGCTTTCTGGAACACGGACAAATCCTCTTTGTGGACGTCTGCAACAGGCATCAGGAACTTCTCTGTATTATGTTTCTTCATGACCGTAGCCAAGTCATCAATCTGGCCTAACTTCGAGAAATGAATCTTTCGCTTACGATAGGTGATGTACTTCTGCAAGTACAGGGCGATGGTCTCGCTCAGACAGAAGTACTGCAACTCGTCATTGATAGGTGCCCGCAACTCCTTGCAGAGGGTGAAGAAATGATCCACCGAAGTGCGTGAGGTGAATACGATGGCCGAGAAATCGGGTACAAAAATCTTCTGCGCACGAAATTCCTTGGTGCTTAAAGACTCTACGCGAATGAACTGCTTGAACGTGAGCTTAACCTCAAATTTGCGTTCCAAATCGTAGTAGGGAGATTTCTCCGGCGGTGCGGGCTGCGAAATAAGAATCGAGTTTACTTTCATTTAATATCAGTTCGTTTAGCAACTATCCCATTTTAGCAAGAATAATCAGCAAGGGAGCAATTTTGAACGTGCAAAGATACAAAAAAATATAACACAATGTAACAATTCCGTTCCAAAAAATACGAATTCCACTCAAAATGAACAGCATTTGCGCCGATATGAAAATCAGCATAAGCAAAACAACACTGCCTGAGGGCGAAATCGTTCCCACTAATTCCAACAATAAGACCACCAAGGCGAGGGGGGCCGACAAGATGTGCACGGCATAATAGACTCGGGACAGAATCGTTGCGCGACCACTCTCATGAAACAGCGATGCCACCCACTGATAGAGTATCCATTGCACCGAAAACCAGGCAGCTGGAACGGCCATGCAAAGTCCCAACTCCTGCCATACTCCCGAATCGGGTGAACGGAGGTCCGCATAACAATCCGCTGAGAGGTAGGTGTAGAGAATCAAGCCCGCGATGGCAAACCATTGCAACACAAGCAAGGTAGGCGTCAACTGCAAAACGTCGGTGCCGTTGTCATTGAACGAGCGTTCATTATTGATGTCGGTCAGTTTCTCCAACTGTAGGCGCAACACTCCCTCCCGCCGCCAACCATAGAGGTTGCACAGCAGACAAACGAAAGCGAACAATGTCAAATAGGGGATGTAGGCCAACATCAATTTTTAATTATCAATTTTCAATTTCCATCGTCCTCTTCGGGTAACAATTGGAAAGTTGCCATCACGGGGTAATGGTCCGAATCTTTCACTTCGCGCATCAGACGGACCTGGAGAGTCCTGAACTGTTCGTTGTGGAAGATATGGTCAATGCGGAACCAAAATGGCGCATCGCGGAATGATATTCCCAATCCAGAACCCGCCTCCACCCACGTGTCTGACATGTTGCCTCGGATGGTTCGATAGGCAAACGAGATAGGGGTGTCGTTCATGTCGCCACAGACGATGAACGGCATCCGACCTTCATATTTCTTGTTGATTTTCTGAATGAACTTATTGATGGTGGCCGACTGGTGAGTGCGCAGTCGGAATGATGGTGCCAACTGGCTCATTCCTTCACGCATGTGAGTCAGGCTATCCATCTGGAAATGAGAGGCTTGTTCCTTGTAGAGTTTGCGGTTCTTGTCCGATATGGAGTTGGTATTCAGGTGGCAATTGATGACTCCTATTTTCCGCCCACGCACACGTATTTCATAGTAGGCAGCCCAGCAATAGTCCTCTGTGCTGGTATCCACCTTCTCGGCATGGGTGATAGGGTATTTGGAATAGACCGCCAAACCCATATCCTTGTCCTTTCGGCCCGAGTAGAGCAGGAAATGGTAATAGGGATACTCCTTGAGCAGGCGGTTACGGATAGATAGTTCCGTGTTGACTTTGTTCTTGTTGGCAAAGTGATATTCCTGAAGGCAGACCACGTCGGCCTTGCAGTCTCGCACCATGTCGATGATAGGAATTTCCGCATTCTCGCGCGCCACCTTGGCATCACCCAAAGCCTTGGTATTGAAGGTCATCAGTCGGAACGTATCGATAGGGGTGGTTGTCTCTTTGCCGTTGACAGTCAATACGTTGGTCTGAGGTGAGGGGTCGGAGAAATGAATCGGACAATAGCGCCAGATGCGGTTGCTGCATATCAGCATGGCAACCAATAGTACGACGGTCATCATCCATCGGCGTGACAACAGCAGGAACGCCAACCACAGGAACGAGAGCAACAAGATGACGCCGAACATCAGTCCCAAAAAGGGTGCAACAATCCACACTGTCGGACTGATCGTGTCGCTGTAGGCAGAAACCAGCAACAGAACAGCATCCAGCAATGTGAGGGCCGATATCGTGGTGTGCCACGTTTTCTTGAAGACCCAGAAAATGACTTTGGCAGCACGACGCCAATAGGGAAGTGCTGCCAAGTCTTGCTTGTTGCTTTGAGTAGTCAAAATATTACTGAGCCTTGGCTACGGTCTGCTTCTCACGGATACGAGCAGCCTTACCGGTCAAGTTACGGAGGTAATACAGACGAGCGCGACGAACGCGACCCTCCTTGTTGACAACTACATTCTCAATGAATGGAGACTCCATTGGGAAAATACGCTCAACACCGATGCCGTCAGAAATCTTACGAACGGTGAAGCGCTTCTTTGTACCATGACCCGAAATACGGATAACTACGCCTCGGTACTGCTGGATACGCTCCTTGTTTCCCTCCTTAATCTTGTAGGAAACAGTGATGGTATCGCCACTGTTGAATGCTGGGAGTTCCTTGCCAGTAGCAAATGCCTCCTCGGCAATCTTCATCAAATCTGCCATAATGACTGTTTAATGTTTTGATTGTTAAACTTTAAGTTTGCGCTTTGCAGCATTCACAAGTAGCGTTCCATGCCATAGGCTGCAAAAGCGGGTGCAAAGATACTCATTTTCTGAGTTATGAACAAGTTTTTTGTCCAAAATTCGTCTTTTTTCTATCCAATTTCCCCTTTTCCACTCCTCTTTTAGCACATGCAACTCACAGATAGCTCTCTAAATAGCTATGGTTCACCCTCCGAAACCAATCCCTTCTTGTCCTCCTTTGGGATACTCCGACTATAGCTCTTTGTTTCTACTTCTGAGGAATGGAGTCGGGCGAGGAATAGATTTTCAAGGTGGCCTCTTCACCCAAGGTGATGGTGCCGCCTGCGGCATGGATGGTGCGGTGCAGGAAGAGCGAGTCAAGGTAATTGGTGAGTTGGCCGATGCGGGTCGTGTCTTGTGCCAACGACCCTGTATTGGTGTCCACTTGGAGCGACAAGGAGTCGCGCAAGAGCATCAACGAGTCGGTGCGATGTTGCAGCGAGTCGTTGAACTGTTCCTGAGGGATGGTGTCCAACACCGCCAGTTCGGATTGCACTTTGGTGAGGGAGGTCATCAGCGTGCGGTTGAGTTTGGAGAGGCTGTCTCGGTGTGAGCGGAGACCGGTCAACTGGACATTCAGGGTGTCGTAATGCTCGGCCAACGTGTCCTGTCCGGCATAGTGATGCCACGTGCCACGCAGTAGTCGGACCTCGCCTCCCTCGGTGTGGATGGCATCGCCGTAACGGGAGATGAAACGCGCCGTCAAACTGTTGTTGCACAATACGTTGCCGCTGCTCAATAGGGCATGCGTAAGGAGACTGTCGGTCTCCGAAAGCATCACCGGCGAGGCCATATTCCGCAAGGTCAGTGCACCCGTGCCGACCAGGTATAGATGTCCCTCGACGCTGAGGCAGGCACGTTGTTCGATGGGGGCGTCGGCGGCATAGAGGGTGTCGCTCAATACGTTCTTGCTACCGCCAGGTATGACAAGGAAACAGGTGTCGCCCACCACTTCGACCTGCAAGGCAGGGCCGAAATTGGAGCGCAGGCTTAATCCGTTGAGGTAGAGCGCGAAATTGCGCTTCGACTCTATCTGCAACTGACCGTGCAGCGGTTGTATAGTGTCGCCCACGGCATTGCCATAGACAAAGATGGCAAGACTGTCGGCCGACGTACTGACCCGCATCCGGGCGCCGTTCTGCTCCACTTGTATGGAGTCGGAACAAGGACCCCACACACGGGCTCCACCCCGCTTATATTCAATATAGACGGGGTGTGCGAACCTGGACACCAGCGAGTTGTAGGGTTCGAAGCTTGTTCCCTTGTCGTGGTGCGTGTCGTAGTCGTCGCACGAGGCGGCAGCCACGATCCATCCGACTGCAATCAGAACTTGGACAATGCGGAAGATGCTTTTAGACATCACTCTTTGATAGCTTTTTTAACCTCGTTGAAGCCTTTCTTGATTTCCTTGCCAGCCTTCTTGGCCGCTTTCTTGGTCGATTTGCCGGCTTTCTTGGCAGCCTTCTTAGTCTTCTTGGCCACTTTCTTGCTGGCCTTAGCTACCTCTTTGCCAGCCTCCTTAACATCGTCGGCAATATCGTCCAACGTGCCGTTGCCCGACGTCAATTCCGAGGTGACCGACATTGGTGCAAAGGTCTTGGCCGACAGGACATTGGAAGCACCAAGAGAAAAAGCGAAAAGGAATACGAGGGAGAGAACTGTATTTTTCATAAGTGGTAAAAATAGATTATTATGAAAAAAAGTCACTGAGCCTTCGCCACCCCAGGATGACGCAAACCCAGTGACATGTGATAACGAATTACTTCAAGAGGCACTTGCCGGTCATCTCCTTTGGCTGCTCGATGCCCATGATCTTGAGGATGGTTGGAGCAACGTCGCAGAGCTGACCTGACTCTACTTGAACGCCCTTGTTCTCTGAGATATAAACACATGGAACTGGGTTCAGTGAGTGAGCAGTGTTAGGTGTGCCGTCTGGGTTGATAGCGTAGTCGGCATTACCGTGGTCGGCAATGATGAGCACCTCATAACCGTTGGCCTTGGCTGCCTCGCATACGTCGTGGCAGCATACGTCGATGGTCTCGACGGCCTTCTGGATGGCTGGGTAGATACCCGTGTGGCCTACCATGTCACCGTTGGCAAAGTTGCAGGCGATGAAGTCGTACTGCTGGGTCTTGATAGCGTCAACGAGCTTGTCCTTGACGATGAGGGCCGACATCTCTGGCTGGAGGTCGTAGGTAGCTACCTTTGGAGATGGAACCAGGATACGGTTCTCGCCCTCGTACTCTGCCTCACGACCACCGTTGAAGAAGAAGGTGACGTGTGCATACTTCTCGGTCTCGGCGATGCGAAGCTGCTTCTTGCCGGCGTTGCTGACAATCTCGCCGAGGGTCTTCTCTACGTTCTCCTTGGGGAAGAGGATGTGCAGGCCCTGGAACTTAGCGTCGTATGGGGTCATGCAGCAGAAGTAGAGAGGCAAGGTCTTCATGCCCTGCTCTGGCATATCTTCCTGAGTGAGGACCGAAGTGATCTCCTTAGCGCGGTCGTTGCGGTAGTTGAAGAAGATGACGGTATCGTTTGGCTTGATGGTGCCGATTACCTCACCGTTGTCATCCACGCGGACGATAGGTTTGATGAACTCATCGGTCACACCTGCTTCGTACGAGGCCTTGATGCCCTCGCCCATGCACTTGAACTTGTCGCCGATGCCGTTGACCAACTGGTCGTAGGCCACCTTGATACGGTCCCAACGCTTGTCACGGTCCATGGCGTAGAAACGGCCGGTGATAGAAACCACCTTGCCGCAACCAACCTCCTTGGTGTGCTCGCAGACGGTCTTGACGAAGCCGAGACCAGACTTAGGATCGGTGTCACGACCATCCATGAAGCAGTGGATGAAGGTGCGGTCCTCCAATCCGTATGCCTTGGCGATATCGATGAGTTTGAGCAAGTGATCGAGTGAAGAGTGTACACCACCAGTAGAGGTGAGACCCATGAAGTGGATGTTGCCGCCCTTCTTGGCATTCTCGAAGGCAGCCTTTACCTCTGGGTTCTGCATGATGCTGTTGTCGGCACATGCCATATTGATTTTCACGAGGTCCTGATAGACGACGCGACCGCCGCCAATGTTCATGTGACCTACCTCCGAGTTACCCATCTGGCCCTCTGGCAGACCTACATTGAGGCCGTCGGTACGCAACTGGCTATGAGGGTAGTTGGCAAGGAGTGAATCCCAATAAGGAGTAGGAGTACTTGCAATGGCATCGGACTTTGTTCCGTCGCCGCATCCCCAACCATCGAGGATGAGCAGAAGAGCTTTCTTAGACATAACTATAACGTATTTAGAATTTATCGGATATTGAATAGAAATCGGAATCTGTTTTCCGAAGGCATTCCGAAGGACTACCGAAGGATGACCCTACCCCCGAATGAGGTTCATCTCCCTCTTCTATTTTCCGCGCAAAGATAACATATTTTAAATAGATAGACAAGTTTTGTCCGCCTTTTCGGACAATGACCTTGCTCCGCAGGGACGTTAGACAAAAAAATGGCAACTTGGCTTGCCGTTTCTGCGCAGAATCGTTCAATTTGTGCACTACTTATCCACATTCTTTTGTTCCCTTGTTCCATCTACGGAGAAAAGGACTATCTTTGCCCTCGAAAACTTTTCAGGGCAGGGTGTAATTCCCGATCGGCGGTAAAGTCCGCAAGGCCATTTTGGGCCATGAACCGGTGCAACTCCGGTACCGACAGTGATAGTCTGGATGGAAGAACGGTTTAATATGATTTGTACTCAAGACATAGACTTTTTGCGTCAGGCCATGACGCTGGCTCAATGCGGCGAGGGGTGTGTCAACCCGAACCCTTTGGTCGGCGCTGTCGTTGTGCGTGACGGTCAAGTAATTGCGCAAGGCTATCATGCTCGCTACGGCGACCTCCATGCCGAACGGAATGCGTTCCGCGATGCCGACTCGCGTGGTGTAGATTGCTCGGGCACAACGATGTACGTCACCCTCGAACCCTGTTGCCATCACGGCCATCAGCCTCCTTGCACCGAGGCGATTATCGAGCACCGCATTGCCCGTGTGGTGGTAGGTTTGCTCGACCCGAACCCCCTCGTGGCGGGTCATGGCATCGAGATTCTGCGCCAAAAGGGCATCGAGGTGGAGGTGCTCGATCCGGCCTCTCCGTTGGCCGATGAACTGCGTCTCCAGAACCGCGTCTTCCTGCACTACATCACGACCCAGCGTCCGTGGGTGGTGATGAAATATGCCATGACGTTGGATGGTAAAATCTGCACCCGAACGGGTGACAGTCAATGGATTACGTGTGCCGCCGCGCGCCAACGTGTGCATCGTCTGCGTAAGTCGCTCTCGGCCATCTTGTGTGGCATCGGCACCGTCTTGGCCGACGACCCGATGCTCAACACGCGCATCGAGGGTGAACCCGAGGCGCGCAATCCCATCCGCCTTGTGCTCGACCATCATCTCCGCCTGCCTCTTGACAGTCAGTTGGTCCGCACGGCGCGCGAGATTCCTGTCATCGCCGTGCACGGGGCGGATGCTCCCGTCCAAAACCAGGAAGCATTGCAAAAGGCCGGTGTCCAAACGTGGTGTTGCCCGACTCTCGACGAGTTGATGCAACGCCTTGGCGCTGAGCATATCGATAGTGTCCTCGTCGAGGGTGGCGGCACGGTCAACGACTCTTTCCTCCAGTCACGACTCATCCACGAGGTCTATGCCTTCGTCGCTCCAAAACTGGTGGGTGGCAAGGAGGCTAAAACTCCAGTAGAGGGACAAGGCATTGAGAATCTACGAGATGCTGTTCAATTCTCTCATTTAGAAGTTGAGCATTTCGGACAAGATGTGCTTCTGCATGGAGTAGTTTCAACTCAGGAATCTTAGAATTAAAGAATAAAAAATAAAAGTCTTCCGTGGGGGAACATCCTCCCCCTCGGGAGAGTTAGAGAGGGGTCTTATGTTTACCGGAATAATCGAAGAAATAGGTCATGTCAAGTCGCTGCATCGTGGCACCAAGAGTTTCACCCTCGAGGTGGAAGCCGACGTCGTGATGCAAGGTACGCAGGTGGGTGACAGCATTGCCACCAACGGCGTGTGCCTCACGGTGACCAGTCTCACGGGACATGGTTTCACCGCCGACGTGATGCCCGAGACGGTGCAACGCACTGCCTTGGGTGAACTCAAAGCGGGTAGTCCTGTCAACCTGGAGCGTGCTTTGTCGCTCCAAACGCGTCTGGGCGGACATATCGTGTCGGGACATATCGACGGAACGGGTCGCATCTCCGACCGCCGTCAGGACGACAATGCCTTGTGGCTTACCGTCGAGTGCGACTCCCGCCTGCTCCGTTATATCATCGAGAAGGGCAGCATCACCATTCAGGGTGTCTCGCTCACCGTAGCGAGGGTCGACAGCAAGTCTTTTGCCGTCTCGTTAATCCCTCATACCCAGGCAGCTACGACGCTTCATGCCGCCCGCGTTGGCGACTTGGTCAATCTGGAGAACGACATCATCGCCAAATATGTGGAAAAACTGTTAGGCAAAGCTCCGTCCGATGCTGGCATTATGCAGAAACTCAAAGAAAATGGGTTTGTCAGCTTCTAAGTTTCAGTGCAGATGATAGTATCGTCCTTGTCACTTCCTTTTCACTTCAATGTCACTTCCTTTAAATGCCTTTTAATAAAAATATGAACAATAATTTTAATACAATCGACGAGGCCATTGCCGCCATCAAGGCGGGCAAATGTGTATTGGTGCTCGACGACCCGGACCGCGAGAACGAGGGCGACCTCATCTGCGCTGCCGAGTTTGCGACCACCGAAAACGTCAACCTCATGGCATCGGAGGCTAAAGGCTTGATTTGCATGCCGATGAGCCGTCAGATCTGTGAGCAGCTCAACCTGCCCCAGATGTGTGCCAACAATGGTGACAACCATCTCACCGCCTTCACCATCAGTATCGACCATATCTCTACGACCACAGGCATCTCGGCCGTGGAACGTGGTATCACCGCCCGCGCTACCGTGGCCGATGGCGTAAAACCCACCGACTTCCGTCGTCCGGGTCACATGTTCCCTCTTCAGGCGCGCGATGGTGGTGTCTTGGTGCGCACGGGTCACACCGAAGCCACCGTCGATCTCTGCCGACTGGCAGGTCTCAAGGAGTGCGGTCTCTGCTGCGAAATCATGCGCGAGGACGGTACCATGATGCGTACTGCCGAACTTCTGGAGTTTGCCAAGAAGCATGAATTGGTCAAGATTACCATCGCCGACCTCGTCGCCTATCGCCGTCACACCGAGAAACTTGTCAAGCAGGTTTCTGTTGCCGAACTGCCTACCAAGTATGGTACCTTCCGCGCCTACGGATATGTCAACGAGGTGACCGGCGAACACCATGTCGCTTTGGTCAAGGGCGATGTCACCACCCCCGAACCGGTCCTCTGTCGTGTGCACTCGGAGTGCTTGACGGGCGACGCCTTTGGCAGTCTCCGTTGCGACTGTGGCGAACAGTTGGCCGAGGCCCTGCGCCGCATCGAAAAACGCGGTCGCGGTGTCCTGCTCTACCTCCGTCAGGAGGGTCGTGGCATCGGTCTCATCAACAAACTGCGCGCCTATGCCCTTCAGGATCAAGGCATGGACACCGTCGAAGCCAACCTCGCCCTCGGCTTTGCTGCCGACCTCCGTGAGTACGGCACCGGTGCCTCTATCCTGGCCGACTTGGGCATCCACGACCTCATCCTGATGACCAACAACCCCGCCAAGATCAACGGCTTGGATGGTTTCGGCATCCGCATCGTTGACCGCGAACCTATCGAGATGACCTGCAACGAGAAGGACGAGTTCTACATGTACACCAAGTACGCCAAGATGGGCCACTTGCTGCATGTGAAGGATATTAAGAGAGTGTAAAGAGTAGAGAGTAAAGAGTAAAGTAGTTTGACGCTGTTGCCCATCAACCCCAAACTGCCCATATCCCCCATAATAAAAAATATGAAAAAGATTGAAGGAAACTTGACCGCCCAAGGTCAAAAGATTGGTATTGTAGCTTCACGCTTCAATGATTTTATTGTCGATCGCCTCATCGGCGGTGCCGAGGATTGTTTCGTGCGTCATGGTGGCAACACCGACGACCTCACTTTGGTCTATGTGCCAGGGGCATTCGAGATTCCCCTCGTAGCACAGCAGATGGCCGAGTCGGGCAAGTATGATGCCGTCGTTTGTCTCGGTGCCGTCATCCGTGGCGCCACTCCTCACTTCGACATGGTTGCCAACGAGTCGGCCAAGGGCATCGCCACTGCCAGCCTCAAGTCGGGTCGTCCTGTCACCAACGGTATCCTCACCACCGACAGCATCGAGCAGGCCATCGAACGTGCCGGCACCAAAGCTGGCAACAAGGGCGCCGACGCCATGATCTCGGCCATCGAGATGGTCAACGTGATGAAGGGCTTATAATAAAAGAGGCACGAATTACGTAATTTCACTTTGCAAATTACCGCGTGTTGTTTACTTTTCAGCACATTGTTGTATTTTTTAATTCCCCCTCCCTCTGAGGGAGGGTCGGGGAGAGTCCTTATGTTATCATTTCTCTTAGATGGCACCGTGGTGCACGGGCAACAGCTGGGCCGGCAGTTGGGTTTCCCGACCGCCAACCTTGACGTGGCGCATCTCACGTGGAAGTTGCCCACCCCAGGCGTCTATGCTGCCAGTGCCGTGTTGGACGATGGCCGTCACTTCCGTGCCATGGTCAACATCGGTTTCCGGCCCACGGTGGATGCCTCGCGGCACACCCTTTCGGTCGAAGCCTATCTGGATGGGTTCCAGGGCGACCTTTATGGTCAACATCTGTCCCTCACCCTCCTGCACCGCATCCGCAATGAGCGGAAGATGTCCTCTCTGGACGAACTTCAGGACCAACTTTCGGCCGACCTGTTGGAGGTGCGCAAGCTGGTAACTGCTTAAATAAGAAAAGAGTAAAGCCGCAATGGTTTTACTCTTTTTTTGTCCCAACTTTCATTTTTCAACTATCAATTATCCATTTTCAATTATCCATTGAACAAGGTCCCGCCGCTGTCCCTCCGCACTGTCGAACAAGGTTCAAAGTAACTCCGATTTTGTTGCTCTCACACTCTGTTCTTGGAAAAGAACGAAAAAGAACCAAAAAAGAAAGCAAAAAGAACGGAAAAAGAACGCAACTACGTGACGACGTAAGACGAGGGTCAATTGATAATTGAGAGGAGTTAATGGGAGTTAAAAGGAGTTATCGCTTCGCTCAGGGAGTTAGCGGACGAATGAAATTGAAAATTGAAAAACCGCCCCGTCTTTAGCGCCGAAGGCCATTAGCGTGAACGAAGTGAACTTTTAGCGGCTCGAAGAGCCCATTAGCTTCTATCGCGTTCTTACCTCCAGCAATCGGTCTTCCACAAAGAGCTCGGCGGCGACGCGCTGGAGCTGGTCGGGGGTGACGGCGTCGATGTGAGCGCAGACCTCGTCGAGGGTCTCAATCTTGCCGCGACGGAGCAGGGACTTGGCAAGGGCCAGGGCATTGTTCTCCAGGTTGGCGGTGCTGATGCCCAATTGCCCTTTGTATTGCTGTTGGGCAGCCTGCAACTGACGGGCGGTGAGCGGCGTGTCGATGAGGCGTTGCAACTCCTTGCGGCACAAGCGGATACAGCGGTCGGTGTCATGTTGGTCGCAACCGAAGTAGATGCTCAGGTAACCGCCGTCCGTATAGTGCGTGAGATTGCTCTCGACGGTATAGACCAAGCCGCGTTTTTCGCGCAGTTGCTGGTTGAGTCGGCTGTTCATGCCGGGACCGCCCAGGAGGTTGTTGAGCAGCGCCAAAGCGGCGCCATCGGGGTGGCCGATAGGGTAGGTGCGACCGCCCAGGATGCAGTGCGACTGGTGCTGCGACTCGGCTTCGCAAGGCTCTGGCGCATAGTGGGTTGGAGCGTCTGACGATGCCACCGTTGGAGCGGACGGAGCCAAGTCATAGTATTTCTCGACCGTACGCACCACTTGGTCCCACGACATCGGACCGTAGGCAAAAAAGACCATGCGCTGGGGGGTGTAGTTGCGGCGGAGGAAGTCGATGCAGCGGTCGTGGTCGAAGGCGCGGACGGTCTCCTCCGACCCCAAGATGTTGTGACCCAAGGCGGTGCCGGCGTAGAGGCGGTTCTCGAAGACGTCGTAGATGAGTTCCGCCGGATTGTCGCGGTAGCTTTCTATCTCTTCGACCACCACTTCCTGCTCTTTCTCCAACTCCTGTTGCGGAGCGGCGGGATGGCACAACAGGTCACAAAGCAATTCGCAGGCACGTGGGAAATCCTTGGCCAGGAAGGTGGCATAATAGGTGGTATCCTCCTTGGTAGTGAAGGCATTCAGTTCGCCGCCCACGCTCTCGATGCGTTGGTTGATGTGCCACGCGTCGCGGTGGGTGGTCCCCTTGAAGAGGATATGCTCGATGAAGTGGGCCAACCCGAAGTCGCGTGGTTCGACCTCGTGACGGGTGCCGCAATCGACCATGATGCCGCAGTAACCTACATGCTGGTTGTTGTACCGATGTACGATGCGCAGACCCGACGGAAGGGTTGTCGTATTGTATTCTAACATGTTAAATTTCCTTTTTGCGGTGCAAAAATAAGCAATTTTCTGCATATTTTGCACCTGTTTTATACAACATTTCGTTTTTTTATCTATTTTTGCACTCCAATCCCTCTTTTAGTCAACTGCGATAGCCACCCTTCTGGGTGCTATGTGTTGATAATCAGAGGAACTTACATAAATACCATCGTTATGAATATTCCATTTCTCTTTATTGGCACTACCGAGATTGTTGTCATCCTGTTGGTCGTTCTGCTGCTCTTCGGCGGCAAGAAGATTCCTGAACTCATGAACGGCATCGGCAAGGGTGTCAAGAGCTTCAAGGATGGCATGAACGGGAAGGATGTCGTTGACAACGAAAACAAAACTTCGTACGAAAACGAAAACCAAAAGGTTAACGAAAACGAAAACCAAAACGAAAAGAAGTAAATCCCGACTTCTTCGGTCAATTCTTCACTTTTCACTTTTCATTTTTCATTTCGCACTGAATGCTTCCCACCATGCCGCTTACAGAGCACCTTGAGGTGTTGCGCAAGATGCTGTGGCGTCTTGTGTGCGTTCTGTCGGTCATTACGGTGGGTGTGTTTTGCTTCAAGGAGGAGGTTTTCGCTATCTTGTTGGCACCCAAGGAGTACGACTTCGTCACTTTTCGATATATCGAGGCACTGCTGCATCGTTGCGGCAGTGCCTTTGTGTTCGAGCCCTATCGGGTGCAACTCATCAACACCGAACTGTCGGGGCAGTTCATGGCGCACCTCTCGACCTCGTTCTATGTGGCGGCGCTGTTGGCCTCGCCCTATGTGCTGTTGGAACTGTTCGGATTCGTGATGCCTGCCCTCTACGACCACGAGAAACGTCTTGCCCTGCGTGTCGGCGCGGTGATGTATGGTCTGTTCGTGGTGGGTGTGTTGATGAACTATTTCGTGCTTTTCCCTATTTCGTTCCGCTTCCTGGGCACCTATCAAGTGTCCGATGTGGTGGAGAATACCATTACCTTGAGCAGTTATATCTCGTCGTTCACCACCCTGACCTTCATGATGGGTCTGGTCTTCCAACTGCCCTTGGTCTGCTGGTTCCTGGGCCGTGTCGGACTGATTACCAGCGACTTGATGCGCCGTTACCGTCGCCATGCCTTTGTCGCCATCATGATTGTCGCTGCCGTCATCACGCCACCCGACCTCTTTACTCTGGGCTTGGTCACCGTGCCGCTCTACTTGTTGTACGAAGTAAGCATCTGGGTGGTCAGGAAAGAGTAGAGAGTAAGGGGAACGGAGTTTACGAAATTGCAATCGCAGAGTTTGATGAAGTGTAACTGAGTTTTTGTGCTCTTGTTAGATAACATGTTGAGGATAAGTATTTTCTAAATATTGTCTCAAGTAATGAAACATATTATCCAATTTCTATTTGCTTGTGTTTTGTCGACTTTGGTTTCTTGTTCATCGAAGCAGGAGAAATCCGTCCAATCCGAAGTCGCTCCTGTTGTAGAAGAATGTACTACGGCCGTCATGGTAGATACGGTTTCATGCATTGAGGAGGATACCAGTGCCGACGAACCTATGGCAGGAGATCCTGTCGATTGGGCCAATATGAAGATAAAACGGCAGTTTAAGAAATTGACTTCCAAGCAGGTGCAAAACTTGCTGAGGGTATGGTATAACGTATCGAAACAATATGCCGAGACTCAAAGAGATGCTGAATGTGACAGTATATTTAATTTGGTATTCCGTTATTGCGAACGTGGTCGTGGAAATTGTAAAGAATATTTTGTGTTGCCTACCAGTATACCTGTGCACGTGCATAAAAAGACGGTGTATAAATCTGTGTCGTTTGCTGAGTTTGTTGACAAATACAAGAATAATGGTAAATGTTTTAAGTATCTGCCTCATTTGAAGACCAACAGAAAAGTTCTTTATCAGTTCTCCGCAGTTAATGACTTGTTACACACTTATGTGCAAGGAAATATAGAACATAGAAAAACCATTAGGCAGTATGTCAATATACGTAAAAACTATTATTGTTGGCAAGCAGAGGACTATCCTCAAATTACAGACATTTATCTGTTCTCCAATGGTACAGCAGTCTATTATTTCGCATCGGTAGAATCGCACGGCCTAATCTTCATGCCCAAAGATTCAGACGATGTCACTATTGAGACTTGGTTTGAAGACGAAATTGAATTTGACGACGAAGAATATGACTTTGAATAATAGAATCACCCCTGGACTAACGCTTCAACCAGTTAATCCAGGGGTGATTTAGTTCAATATTTAAGTATTTAGGAATTTATAGCATTCTACTTTACTCTCTACTCTCGTCCGACATCAGTCCTCCGAGAAGTCCTTCAGCAGCGTTCGGTAACTCTTGAAGATGTGGCTCTTGGAGAGCATGCCGATGTATATGCCCGACTGGTCGATGAGGGGGAGGCTCCAGGCGTTGGTGTTGTCGAAGAGGTTCATCACCTCGGCCATATTCATCTGGGGGTGGATTTTGGCCAACGGACCAATCATGATTTCACCCACCGTGAGGCGTTCATACAGACGGGGTTGGAACATGATGTTACGAATATCGTCGAGGGTGACAATGCCTTGGAATCGACCATCGGCGTCGCACACGGGGAAGGTGTTGTGACGCGCTTCCGACACCAATTTGACCAGTTCGCCCAACGGCATCTGGGGCGTAACCACCTGATAGTCATGCTCGATGAAGTCCTCCAAGTGCAACATGGTGAGTACGGCTTTGTCCTTATGGTGGGTGATGAGTTCGCCCTTGAGGGCCAAACGGCGCGTGTAGATAGAGTAGGGTTCGAAGATACGGATGGTGCCATACGATACGCACGCCACAATGAGCAGGGGCAGGAAGAGGTCGAAACGACCCGTCAGTTCGGCCGAGAGGAACACACCCATCAGGGGAGCGTGCATCACGCCCGACATTACGGCTGCCATGCCCATCACAGCGAAGTTGGGCACGGGCAGAGTCTCGAACCAATGCATCTGGTTGAACACATAGGCAAAAAGGAAGCCTGCGAAGTTGCCTACGAAGAGGGAGGGCGCAAACGTACCGCCGCAACCGCCTCCGCCGTTGGTCGCTGCTGTGGCAAACGACTTGGCCGCAATGACCAGCAATGTGAAGAGGCACAGCACCATGAAACTGCTGTGCGGGATGCCGTCGGCCTGCGTGTAGTTCACCAAGTCGTAGAACAATGAGGTGCCTGTAATCTTGGTATATTGTCCATCGTAGATATGCTGAATGCTCTGATAACCTTCACCGTAGAGAGGCGGCAACAGGAAGATGGCCACCGACAAGAAGGCACCGCCCACCGCCCATTTGGTCCAGGGGTTCTTGAGTCGTTTGAAGAGGTCCTCGGCCCAGAACGTGGTGCGGGTGAAGTAGAGTGACACGAAGCCACAGAAGATGCCCAACAGGATGACGTAGGGCACGCGGCTGATGTTGAAATCCATCGGGTCGTTGAAGCTGAACAACGGCGTGGCACCATCGACGGCATAGGCTACTGAGGCAGCCGTGACCGAGGCTATGAGCAACGGCATGATGGAGTAGGCCGTGAGGTCGAGCATCAACACTTCCACCGTGAAAAGCAATCCGGCAATCGGGGCCTTGAAGATGCCGGCAATACCTGCCGTGGCACCGCACCCCAGCAATATCATCAAGGTGTGCTGGTCCAATCGGAAGCGTCGGCCCAGGTTCGAACCGATGGCCGATCCCGTCAATACGATAGGAGCCTCGGCACCCACCGAACCACCGAAGCCGATAGTGATGGAGGAGGCGATGACGCTGGAGTAGATATTGTGCAGCTTGATGATCGACTTACGTTGCGAGATGGCATACAGGATCTTGGTCACACCGTGGCCGATGTCGTCCTTGAGGATGTAGCGCACATAACAACCTGCCACCAGGATGCCCACCACAGGCCAAAGAAGGTAGAGGTAGTTGGCACCCTCGTCGAAAGAGTCGGTCAGCAATCCCTGAAAAAAGTGTATCAACTGCTTGAGTATCAACGCAGCCGCAGCACCACCCAAACCTGTGAGCAATGCCAGGACCAGCACCAATTGCTGTTCCGTGAGGTGCTTCTCGCGCCAGTCGCTTAACTTGTCGAACCAATTCTTTTTCATCCTTTTTCGAAGGATATAAATAATCAATTTTGAATAACTACTTAGAGTTGCAAAAATACGGAAACTTATTGATATATACAAGAAAAAGTGACGGTTTCCTCTGTTTTTCCTCTGTTTTTGCTATTGCCAGTATTCAAATCCCCCGTTCACCCTCTTATCATCCACTATTCAGCCAAGCATGAGCAACGCCCTAGCTCGCGTGCAGCTCCCCCTCAGGTAAGCCATTTATGGCTGAGCTGAGCGGTACCTGAGGTGTTCCTCGGGGTTACCTCATGCAGTCCTGAATATGGAAACAACGGTGGATGATAAGTAGGTCAAGCCTCCGTCTCTACTAATGCAGAAGGGTACTTCTTATTGAACGACCTTGTCTTTTGTCTATCAGCGGTAAAAAAAAAGTCCCCCTATGAAGGGGGACAGGAGAGTAGAGTTTGAGTCTTTATCTAATTACTTTGATAACGCCGCCGTCATCGACCTTGATGATGCCCGACGGGGCGGGGTTCTCCTTTTCGTCTTGGCGGAGGGGCACGATGTAATCGACCGCTTTCTTGATCTCCTCGCTGATGTCGGCGAAGCAGCGGGCGGTAGGTTCGCCACTGATGTTGGCGGAGGTGCTCACCACGGGGTGTTTCAGTCGGGCGCAGAGGGCGTTACTTACTTCCTCGTGTGTGATGCGCATACCCATAGTGCCATCGGCGGCAACGAGTTCGGGCGCTACGTTGCGGGCGCGGGGCAAGATGAGGGTGAGCGGTTTGTCGGCCACTTCCCAAAGGTCCCAAGCAATCTCGGGCACGTTCGCAAAGTAGTAATCCACGCGACCAATGGCATCGCACAGACAGAGCATCGCCTTGCTGTCGGCACGGCGCTTGATCTGATATATCTTCTTGACAGCTTCGCTGTTGGTGGCATCGCAACCCAGTCCCCACACCGTGTCGGTGGGGTAGAGGATGACGCCGCCTTGGTTCATTACCTCAACGGCCTTTTGAATGGCCTCTCTCATTGTTGCATCCATTGCGTATATTTGTTTCTAAATTAAAAGGGTTCGAATATTTTAAACCTTGACAATCACATTTCTTCAAGAATATGTTGTGCATTCATGTAAGGTAAATCTGTGCAAAACTCTGCAAAGTCTCTTTCGTTGTTGGTAACAATTACATTGCATTGACCAGATTTTGCACTCTGGTATTGAAGCATACTTCAAAATCTCGCACTCGTCTTTCAAGAGCTAATTCTAGATGGTTTCCGTCTATCGGTAGCACTTCTATAAAAGAGGAAAGGAACTTGAACAATTCATATATATCAACTTTGTTCCTCAGTATATAAGCCATATTGGCGAAGGTCAAAGTCGATGCGGCAAGGCATACTTTTTTGTCACAGCCGAACTGAAGAAGTCGTTTGGCTTCTCCATTATCTCGACCCAACACAAAATCTATCAGAATGTTTGTATCTAGAAAGATCTTTTTCATTTGCTTAAGATATGTTTGAGTCTTGGATCTTTTTCTATTTCTTCTTCTGAGAAAGAGACACAACCGCTCCATTTCTCCAATTCTGGAGAAACAGAGACTCTTGTGGCTGAGTTATCTTTTTGGGGAATCTCTACTTTTTTAGGCGGGAGAAGTGTCCGCACAAAAGTCAGGATTTTTTCCATTGCCAACTCGTTGTCAAGCAGTGGACTGATTTCTCTCAGTAACTCTGTACGTAACTTGATAGCTTCCATAATTATGAGTTTCTTACATTTGCCGCAAAGATAAGGTAATTCTAAATAATAAGCAAATTTATATATAATAAAATGACAGAGCAAGTGCCATTTCGCTTTTTCTTCGGTGTTTCAAATCCCATTACGAGAGTTCAATCACTTCCAAGTCCTTAATTTCTCCTTGGTCCAACGTGAAACGCATCAAGGTGCGCACTGCTTGTTGACCGTACGTGCCAGCAGCACCTGGGTTGAGCACGAGAGTATGCAGGTTGTGGTCGAACATGGCTTTGCAGATATGACTATGACCACAGACAAAGAGCATGGGTGGTTGCTTCAGGAGTTCGCTGTATAGGGCTCGAGGCCACTTTCCAGGATAACCTCCGATGTGGCGCATCCAGACAGAGACGCCTTCTAATGTAAAGCGTTGATTCTCAGGATAGCGCAAGCGCATGGAGTGCGGGTCGGCATTGCCCCACACAATGCGGCACACCTTACCCGTTGCCTCTAGACGGTCGCAGATAGTCTCATCCACAACATCGCCAGCGTGCCATATCTCGTCACAATCGGCGAAATACTTCAGGTACCTGTCATCCCACCAGGCGTGGGTATCGCTCAATAAACCAATACGTTTCATATTGAACTTAAATGCAAGACCCTTCAAACGTAGAGGGCTTTTAATATCTCAAGAATTAGAGAATAATTGATTGAATATATTTGAATTGCAAAGAATTAGCGACCTCTTTCCGCACTCTCTATTTCTATATTTTTCTCCCTCCCCATTATGGGGGAGGGTCGGGGAGAGGGTCTTTTTTTACCACACATCGCAACTCTGTCTCGTCTCGCTTTGAGGCAACGAGTCGGGCAGCAGAGTGCCATTGACCCAAGTGCGCGAGAAGTGGCAGTCGGCCGTATTATAAAGGTAATAGGGTAGGGCGGCAGAATCGACCACGAGACTATCTACCGAAAGGCGACGCATCGGCATCTCGGGTAGGCCGTCGTAGTAGATGGCGAAACTGCCACAACGGGCGGCGTGGACGTCCGAGATATGGAAATCAGCATATTGGGCCGGGAAGTTGCCACCGCGATAACCGAAGTAATTGTTCTCGAAACGGAGCACAGCTCCTGCCGTTTCCTGAATGTCGATGTGGCGTACCCAAACATCGCGGATAAAGCCGCCGCGGTCTTTGTTCGACTTGAAAAGCAAGGCATTCTTGACCGACCCAATCTTGACCGAATCCATATAGACCTCTTGCACCCCGCCGCTCATCTCGCTGCCGATGCAGAGACCGTTGCACTCCGACTGGAAGTCACAGCGACGGATGACAATCTGTTCCGAGGGGCGACCCACCCGACGACCGTCGGCGTCACGTCCCGACTTGATGGCAACGGCATCATCGCCCGTGCGGAAGAGACAATCCTCGATGAGCACCCTCTTGGACGACTCCGGGTCGCAACCGTCGTTGTTGGGATAGTGGCTGTCGATAGTCACACCGCGCACCACAACGTCTTCACAATAAAGGGGATGCAGACACCAGAAAGGTGAGTTGCGCACCGTGATTCCTTCAATCAATACCCGTCGGCAGTTGTTGAACTCCACGCAGCAAGGGCGAAGGAAAGTACCTTCACCGAAAACCAACAGCGGCCTTTCCACACCCGGTTCCGACTCTCCACCCCAAGCGCGCAGACGGTTCACGTCGGCCATCTCGATGGTCTCGCCGTGCGTGCCGTGGACATTCTCCTCGAAGTTGTCTTCACCCGGTTTCATGCCCCATGCCGCCATCTCCAGACCTGCTTGTGCGTCAATGGTACCCCGACCCGTGATGGCCACGTTCTCGGCATCGCAGGCATAGACCATAGCCGACCGACCCATCAGTTCGGTGCCCTCCCAGCGGGTGCGGACGGGCGGCAGGAAGTCGTCGCCCCGACCACTGAAGAGCAGGAGCGCCTCCTCCTCCAAGTGCAGGTTGACATTACTCTTGAGGTGTAACGTGCCGTTCAGGTCATAACATCCGCCATGGGCAATCACCCTTCCGCCACCATGAGCCGCGCAACTGTCTATGGCCTCCTGGAGCACCAGCAAGGCATCTTCTTCATCCTCAGGCGCATTCACCTCGATGACGAAGTCGGCAAACTGCGTAGGCTTGATACTCTGCACGATACGGTCCATGGCGACCTCCATGGGGTCGGGTATAACAGTAGGAGAGGATTGACAACTGACTGTAAGCCAAGCGGAAAGCGAACAGCATAGCGAAATCGGAAGTGCAGAAATACGTTTCATTGCGCAGAGATGAATTACTTTTCAGTTGCAAAGATACACATAATTTTCAAAAGATACACAACGATACTCGCCTTTTTTTGCAGATTACGGCTTTTCCGCCAGGCACTCCTCGACGGCCTTGACAATCAGGTCGTGGTTGGCAGTAGGTTCAAATCGTTTCACTACGCGGCCCTTGCGGTCGATGAGGAACTTGGTGAAGTTCCACTTGATGTCGGGGTTGCTGGCGTAGTGCGGATCGCCTTTTCGCAACATGTTGTCGAGCACAGAACTGAGTTTGTGCGTCGGGTCGAAACCCTGGAAACCTTGTTGCGACTTCAGCCATTGGAAGAGCGGAATGGCCTTCTCGCCGTTGACGTCAATCTTGTGAAACTGAGGAAATTCGATGCTGAAATGCTGACGGCAGAAGCCGTTGTACTCCGCGTCACTTTCGGGAGCCTGTTGTCCGAACTGGTTGCAAGGGAAGTCCAGCACGACGAACCCCTTGTCGCGGTTGGCGTAGTAGAGTTGTTGCAGGTCGTCGTATTGCGACGTGAAGCCGCAATGGCTGGCGGTGTTGACGATGAGCAGTACCTTGCCTTTGTATTCACTCAGCGACACTTGCTGGTGTTTCTGATTCTCGACGGTGAAGTCGTAAACCGTTTTCTCCGAACCGTTTGTCTGTGCCCAACAGCTCAACGGGTTGCCCAATAGGGTCAAAGCCACCAATAGCCCGGAAAGGTAATTTTTCTTTTTCATAGTTGTTAGTGTTTTTGGGGTTGAGTGGTCAGTTTATTGTCGAGGCAAAGATATTGAAAAATGTTTGAAGTCAAACCATTGCGCACCAAAAAGTTGCATTTTTTGCCTTCATTATGGTCTTTTAGCCTCTTTTTTGAGGCTAAAAACGTGAAAATAAATGCAATATTTTCTTCTACTATAGTGCAAAATAGCGGTCAATTTGCACCCAAAATAACCGGAAATAGCGCTAATTTCAACCCGTAGGAGTAAAAAATGCCCCTTAAAGTTGCATGATTGAAAGATAAACCCTATTTTTGTCCTCGAATAGGGAACGCGATTCAATGGACAATTGATAATTGATAGCCTCCTTGCTCTTCGCTCTTTAGCGCCGAAGGCTATTAGCGTGCGAAGCACTTTTAGCGGCGCGAATGCACCTTTTAGCCACCGAAGCTATCGTCCGTTAACTCCACGGGCATAGCCCGTTAACTCCTTTTAACTCCCATTAACTCCATATATTAAATTATCCATATATTAATTATTTATTCCTCTCACTTATGAAGCAGCTATTTCTTTTATTCACCTTCCTGTTGGCCACCTCCCTCTATGCCTACACCCCCGAGCAGCAGGCCATGCATGATGCCATCTTGGCACAGATTACAGGAGCACAATTTGCGGACAATCAACCCACTCGCAGCCTCATTACTTTCGGTGCCAAGGGCGACGGCCAGAAGGACTGCAAACCCGCTTTCGACAAGGCCATGAAGGCGGCCGCCAAGAGCAAGACGGGCATGCACCTCGTCGTCCCAGCGGGTACCTACCGTCTGTGCGGACCCATTCATCTGGTGAGCAACCTCTGCCTGGAGTTGCAGGAGGGCGCAGTCCTCAAGTTCGACTCCAAGCCCGACTACTATCTGCCTACGGTCAAGACCTCGTGGGAGGGCACTTTCTGCCAGAATTTCAGCCCCTTCATCTACGGTTTCTGCCTGGAGAACGTTGCCATTATAGGCAAGGGCACCATCGACGGCGATGCAGCCGACACCTTTGCCCAATGGCGCAAGGACCAGAAACCCGACCAGCAACTCATCCGTCAGTACGACCACCAGGAGACACCCGTCCCCGAACGTAACTTCGGCAAGGACCACCTCCTGCGCCCGCACCTGTTGCAACTCTTCGGCTGCAAACGGGTGACCCTCAGTGACTTCTTCATGACCAACAGCCCCTTCTGGTGCCTCCATCTGCTCAAGTGCGAGAACGTCATCTGCCGTGCCCTGCGCTACGACGCCAAGTTGGTCAACAACGACGGCATCGACCCCGAGATGACCAGCAACCTCTTGATAGAGGATATCCTGTTCGACAACGGCGATGACAACGTCGCCATCAAGGCCGGTCGCGACAATGACGGTTGGGGCGGTCAGGGACAGGCATTCAGCGACCCCAAACTGCTGTCACTCTATGCCCCGTCGCCATCGGAGAACATCATCGTGCGCCACTGTCACTTCAAGGGTCTGCACGGTGTGGTCATCGGCAGCGAGATGAGTGCCGGCGTGCGCAACGTCTTTGTCGAGGATTGCACCTACAGCGGCTACCTGAAACGTGCCCTCTTTATCAAGACCAACCCCAACCGAGGCGGTTTCGTGCACGATATCTACTTCCGTAACTGTGAGTTCGACGAGGTGGAAGACCTCTTCTATATCACCTCCATGTATGCCGGCGAGGGATTGGACGACAACCACTTCTCCGACGTGCACGACATCCACGTCGAGGACATCCGTTGCAACAAGGTGAACAATGCCGCCATCGTGCTCCAGGGCACCGAGGCCAAGCCGCTCAGCAACATCTCGTTCCGCAACGTCGTGGTCAAGGAGTGCAAGATTGGTTTCTCGTCCATGAACACCGAACCCGTCGTCCTCCAGAACTGCCACATCGGCGGTCAGGTCACCTCGGCTCCCTCCACCGCCAGCAAGAAAGACAAGGTGTTCGATAAACCAATACAGAACCTGTAAGGCGATGCGCTAAAAGGCGCGGTTGCGCCGCTAAAAGTTCACTTCGTTCACGCTAATGGCCTTCGGCGCTAACAGAGCCATTAAGTAGTCGGAATACTCGGAATACTCGGAGTAATCAGAATACTCAGAATAATCTGATAATTCGGAGTATTCCGAGCTTTTTCACTTTTCATTTTTCACTTTTCATTTTTCACTATCCCGTCCCACCGCTGTCGTCACGTAGTTGCTTTCTTTTTCCGTTCTTTTTGCTTTCTTTTTTGGTTCTTTTTCGTTCTTTCCGAAGAAGGGGGCAAGGAGGGAGGGAGACGGAAGGTGGTTGGAACCGAGCGCGACAGTGCGTAAGGGCGG